>TARA_R100000541_G_scaffold2195_2_pt1 | contig 11586 bp, 14 predicted proteins | sample TARA_R100000541 | Tara Oceans TARA_R100000541 (sample SAMEA2621416) | marine metagenome | biome: marine biome (ENVO:00000447); feature: surface water layer (ENVO:00002042); material: "saline water (ENVO:00002010), including plankton (ENVO:xxxxxxxx)" | depth 5 m | reverse complement strand
AAAATAATCCTCAATCATTTCATGTACTTTAGTACCTTCTTCACTAGCTTTTTTTACTATCCAGTCAGCACTATAACCTACTTTTTTAAGCCAATCTTGGAAAAATTTACCTTTTGGGTAACAATTTAAAACATAAGTAATTGATGGGTAATACTCACCATTACGTCTGTAATACCTTGAATCAGGTAGTGTAATCTGTTTGTGATCGTCTGAGATCTCTAAAATTCTATTATACGATTTTTTTATCATAAAGATAATTTGTGTTCCAATAGTGATGAATAAGTTAAAGGAACTGTTTTTTGTATTAATTTAGTGAAATTTTTAAAACCCATTTCACTCGGATCCTTATCTTGCATATCTACAAAATAGACTTCTTTACCTTCTGCCATTAAACTCTCGCAAAAATGTAAAGCTTGTTTTATTGCATCCTTATCTAACGCAATATAAATTTTATCTACTACTGAAGTAACTATTTTTTTCATTAAGTTACTTTGAATATTTTTTCCTAATAATGGAATAGCATTTCTTTTAATTGCTATTGCATCAAATAACCCTTCACATAGTATTATAGGAATATTCCAATTAATCATATGTTCATTAGGTATTATGTCTCTACTAACCTGTGGGTTTCTGTATTTAACAAATACATCTTTTTCAAAACTACGCGCAACAAAATAATTTAATCTACCATCTTTATCATAAGTTGGTAGTATTATCATATTTTTATATAAACCTGATTCACAATAACCTATATTGTATTTGGTAATATCCGCGGTTTGAACACCTCGTCTTTTTAAGTATGCTAATGCATGTTTATATATTATACTGTTGTTATTTGGTTGATTTAAACGTGTAAATTCGGATGGTAATTTAAGCGATACCACCTTAGTTTCTGTAGGAATGTAATTAACATCCTTAACGTAAGTTCTAGCTTCAGATAATTTATCTTGTGAGGCACCTGCGGCTTTAAGTAAATAATAAATTGATTTACCTTTTTTACCACATACCCAACAATGCCAAGGATTATTACCTTCCTTATTTTCTGTAAAATTAACCTCTAATTTAGGTTTATGGTGATTACAATGGGGACATTTATAAGCTACATTACCACGCGCAGTTTTTTTGCCCGTGCCCAATACAGAATTTACTAACGAAACTAATAATTGGTTAATCATGCTTAAATTTATTCAGTTTATCGTACAAATCTAGTCCTGTTAAGTTTTGTTTAAAACTTCCCTCAAACCACGTCGAGTAATATAATGAAGATTTATTGGTAATCAAACGAATTTTGGGGTAATTTTTATATCTATCGGATAGCCATGTTTTAGCTTTATCATTAGCATATTCCCAAAACATATTCTTTACTGGTGGATCTACTAAATAATGTAACATAATTATATCAATTGTTTCTTTTAAAAGTGATTGATATCTATCATTTTGTTGCTGTAAATTTCCATCACTTAATGATTTAAGGCATTGGTTAATTATTCTAATAGATACATTTAATGATGTAGCCTCTAAAGGTTCTAAAAAGAATGAAGCATTTCCATTATAACTAACATTTTCAGTAAAATTATTTTTTCTGTAATAATTTGAAAGGCTTAAATGATTGCTTGTATCAGCAAATAAACGATATTCTTTTAAAACATCATAAACTTCATTTATTATTTCATTTGTAGTAGCATAATTTTTATTGTATAAATAACCTACAGAACATCTATTTTGTAATGGAATTAAAAATACCCACCCATAACTTTTAGCAATACATAAAGTTTTACTAAATGTAGGACTATCCCAAGAACAATTTACTACATAAGCTTCATTTACAGGAATTGGTGTTAATTCATATTCATTTATATTTGGGGTTTTACCTGAACAATCAATAATATAATCCTTTATTTCATTATGTGTTACCTTTTTTTCAATTATATTAACTTTATCCTTTAAATGATTTAATATATAATCTTGGAGTTTATGAGCATTTATGTGTAATGCCATTTTACCTAACCCAAACCAATGAGTAAATGGTTTTTTACCCCAATTAATTTTTTCTATACCTTGTTTATAATGAGCATCTAATTGTTTAAGATCATCATAATTTAAATTAAGTTCACTATCTAGAAAATTTGGTAATAATAAATCAGTACCTTCTCCAATAGATAAAGAAGGTGTATTAGGATCATGATACCAATCTACTTCATATCCTTCGTTTGAAAATTTTAAAGCTGATAAACAACCAACAGTACCTTTCCCAATAATTGATAACCTTTTATTCATTAACTAGTGTTTTTTTATTTCTAAAGGATCCTCATAATCTATATCTTGAAAATCTTTAGTATAAAATTTACCTAATATATTATCATTAAAAAATTCATCTGGTTTTTCTAATACCTCATATAACATTTGGTATTTAGTTTCAAAATAAGTTAATAATTTTTTAGTAGGTACTACTTTTAAAATATTTCTTTCAAAATCCTTTGTTTTACTTTCTGCTAGTAATGTTTTTAGTTCTTTTTGTGAACCATAATAGGTTTGCCAATCTGATTCTTTGATAATTAATCTATATGAAGGTTTACGTCCTACTACATTAGTTAACTCAGCAAGTTCTTTTTTACCAAGTTTCTTTTTTCTATTATAGTATAATACTTTTTTACCTATATATTTTTTATTTGTTGGTTTATGTATAATAGAATACACAAATCCGAAGGTATTAGGGGGAAAATCAGTAAGTTCCTTTACAGTTTCGCCTTTGTAGGTCCAACTCATAGTTTTTTGTTTTAGTTAATGTTTGATTAACGCAACACCAATAAATATGTTACCTGTAATGTCCACCACCTAACCATAGTACAAATGATTTTCTTGTACCTTTAGTTACTGGGGTTACTCTATGTAAAAGATATGAAGGAAATATAAAGACTGACCCTGCTCCTCGATAAGCTGTGTCAAAATTTTCTTCTTTATAATCACCTCCACGGAATAATTGAAGATCTCCTCCTTCATATTCGTTAGCTTCTGATAATTGAACTGTAATAGAAACTTTTCTTGTTGATAAAACATCAGGACCTATATCACAATGCCAACCATAATGACCATTATCAGTACCATAATATTCTGTATATTGTATTTGTTCTGGGAGTGAGTGTAAATCAAAATTCCAACTAACATCGTTAGCTTCTGTAGCCATATTTGCTAATTTTTCATATAACCACCACCATTCTTCATTTTGTGGAATCCATTTTACTTTAGATCTTCTATTCTTATCAGTATCCCCTCCTGCAGTATCTGCTATTCTAAAAGGTAATTCTGCAACATCTTTTTCTATTTTATCTAATTCTTCACTACTAAAACCTTCATTAAAGTAATAATAATTTTGTGAATCATTTTGTTTTGTATCAAATGTGTAATTTAATTCCATTATTGTAGTTTTATTGATTTTAAAATTTCATCAACGTCAAATATACGTTCTTCATCTTGAAAAGGCACGTTATTTATGTTTTCTCTTAAATTGTATTGTTGATAATGACTAGCGTTAGTTTCAAATTCATATGCATTACATAATATATTATCATGAAAATCATACCCAAAATTTTTAGGACTAGTAGCTATCCAACAAACTGTTGATTTTTTATATAATGCTCTAGCCATATGTTGGGCAAAGCTATCTACAAATAATCTTTTTTCTGATATTTGAATTAATGTAGCTATTGATCTAATATCTTCATTTGCTGTTATTGTATGCTCATATGTTGGTTGATGATCTTGCCTTATATGATATATAGTATAATCATTTTTAAATTTATTAATTATTTTATTTATAACAAAATCAGGTAAATCTTTAGCCCAATTATAACCTCCATCTTCATTTCCACCATGAGTGTGTAATACAAATATAGGTTTATCTGATTCGTATTTTGCTTTAGCTATATCACTTTCAATATTATCTATGTAAATTTTTGGAGTTGATCTTACTATATGATAAGCATCATACATAGTATGATATGATTCATTTATATTCATTTCTCTATTCATAAACCCACTTGTCATATAAGGATCTTGAAGATAAAACTTAACAGATTGATTTTTAACAAATTTATTATAAACTAAACCTATATCATTTAAATGGTAATTATTATCAACATTAAAATTGTTTTTAAAGATTTCTGGGTGTGGTGATACTACTATAAGTTTATCATTTGAATATCTTTGTCTAAGAGTATTAACAAAAGCGGTTGATGCTATAACTTTACCTATACCACCTCTAATATCAAAAATTATATTCATGTTTGTATATTAAAATTAATTACTGCTCTATGTTTTTTACCATAAAATGGTTCTACAGAATGTATAATATCATGTGGCCAAATTAACAACATTCCTTCCTTTGGTCTAACAAAATGCTTTTCTCCTCTAATATGAAAAGCAAATGCACCACTATAAGGATGATCTAGGTGTGGATTACCATCATTTAAATAATAACCACCTGAGTACATTTTTGGTTTTTCTTCTCCATGTTGCCATCTGTTATGATTATGGGCATTATGTCCTCTACCTTCAGTTGGTTCATAATATTGTAACCAACTTTCTGTTATTGTACCTTCTTCAACATAATCAAAATAACCTACATCTAAACCTATTAATTCTTTAAAACCAGCTAATATTCTTCGTTTAATAACATCTACATCTGCATTTTCTGCTTCTAAAAAATCATTTGGTTTAACATATAATCTACTTCCTATAGGTTGCAATTCATGGTTTTCAATCCATTCTTCTTGCCTATCATAATTTACTTCATAAGTAGATTGTCTTTCATAATCGTACTGCCCAGGCAATTCTTGACCCATTCTTCTTTCCTCAGCATCTAATATATTTAAACCAAATTGATACGTCCTTTGAGTAATAATATCACTTTCATATACCCTCTTATAAACTGGTATAGGAGCTAAATTAAATATGTTTTCCCTACTTGTTGGATGAAATATCATAATTTTCTAAAGTTGTTATATCAGAGTCTTCCCCTGGATTATGTCCAAAATACGCAATTTTTGCTTGATCTACAAGTAATTTGCCAGATTCTCTTAAATTCCAAAACCTCCAATCTAATCCTTCTTTTAATTGTTGATTTTGTTCAAAATCCTTAATTATTTTTTTAGCACCCTCTGGGTAAATAACATAAGCTGCTATTGTAGGAGTATCTGGTATTAACCAAAAAGCGTCTAAATCATTTACTAATGCTAATGTTTCAAAATATAAATCAGGTGCTTTTTCATCTGTTAAAAATATATCATCTTCAAAAATAAAGTATGGTTTTTCTTGTTTTGAACATTCTTCTATTAAATTTAAATGTGTATAATTAGCACACACTAAAGAAGGGATATGAATGCCGTATTTTTTATACTCATTACCTTTGATTATTTTTTTATCATAATCTGTTAATTGATAATCTTTTCCATCTAATGCATCAACAAAATCAAAATCTATTTGTTGAAACATATGGGTTATTTTATCACGTCTATCTTGACGTCTTTTAAGTGATATTACTTTTACTTTATACATGATCTAAATAGTGTTTATAATTTATTTTTTCTTTTATATAATTGTTAAAAAACAATTGGATTTCTTGTATGGTATATTCTACAGATTTTAATTTATTATCTGATACACCTAATACATAATCGGGGTGAAAACGTTTAATATACTCTTCCATACTACAATTAGCATATTTCCACATTGCAAATTCTTCTACTAATCCTTTTATATTATTTTCTTTAGCTATTTTAATTAAATCAGCTCCAAAATTTTTATCTCTAGAATAAACACAACCAAAATTAGGGATTACTAAAGCATCATCCCATTTCCAATGATAATGTTGAATTTGGTTTTCTAATGTAGATAAATTATCTATTAAATGAAAATATGATTCATCTGTTTGTAAAATTGGATGATCATCTGGAATTGCCTCTAATAAAGCATACATAGGTTCTTTATAATGAGCATATAATGGAACTTGTGTTTTTTTACTTTTTAATAATTTGTAAAATTCATCATCTAAAGGTTTTAAAATAAAACAGTCCCAATCTAACATTAATACTTCACCCCAATGTTTTAAAGCTATATCTAATGCTTGTAATTTTTTTCCATAAACATTACTACCTGAAAAATCATTATCACCCATACTAATACAAACATACCCTCTTTCTTCTAGTTTTTCTCTATTTTTATCTCCCCAAACATATACTATTTCATTTTCATACAAAGGTATTTTTGGAACATCTGCCCATTTATCTTCGTAGGATCCCCACCAAGTTCTTACTATTTTTATTTTAGATGTGTTCAAAATAAGGTGTCATTTTAATTTTAGTATCAATATAATCGTTAAATTTTTTACTTAATTTATGTAATCTATTATTAAGAATATACTTTTCATTACTACCTCCTCTTACTACTGATGGTAAATATTTTTTAATATATTCTTCTAAAGTACAGTCTACATATAATAAAGTAGCAAATTCATCTACTACAGTTTGTAAATCATTATTTATTGCTATTTTTAATAATTTTTTTCCAAAATCTTTATCTCTACAATATACAAATCCAAAATTAGGAGCTGCATATCCATCTTCCCATTCCCAACCATATTTTTTAAATCCTTTACCCATTATATCTAATTCTTTTTGCATTTGAATACTTTGATTTGGTGGTAATATTTCTAAAATAGAATCTTTAGTATCTTTATGTTGAATATATAAAGGTATTTGTATGGGTTTTTCTTTTAATGTATTATAAAATTTATTATCTAAAGGTTTTAATAAATAACAATCCCAGTCTAATAATAATACTTCATTAAATTCTTCTAATGCCTGGTTTAGTGCAAATATTTTTTTACCAAAACCATTAAATTCACCTTCAAACATATGACTAGATAAAAGTCTAGTTTTCCATCCTCTATCTAATAACATTTGGTTATTTTCTTTTCCCCAAACATAAACTACTTCATTTTCTAATAATGGAAAAGGAGGTATTTCATGATTTATTTTATCACCCCAAAGTACTCTAATTATTATCATGATAATTTTTCCAATGTTTATACCATATTTCACTATCAAGATATTTACTACCGTCTAGTTGTTCTACAACTTCTTTAAACCATTTCTCAATTTGTAAATTCTGGGTATTAATTTTATCTAACCAAACATGTTCAAACTCTACTTCTTTATCTAAATTAGGATTTTCAGGTAAATACCATTTTTCTGCTTTACCTTTATATCTATCTCTATCTATAATAGTATTGTGATGTGCTAAAGCTATTTTATTAGTTAAACAATTTACTTTATAATCATTTTCTCTAACAATATGACCTAAAATACCTTGGTCTGTTAATAACCAAAACCATTCTGGTACTTTGATCTTTCCATGAGTATTTACTAAATGTTTATGCCATCCATGATATTTTTTAAGCAAATCTAAATTATTAAAACATAAAAATGATGTATTAGGTGACCAATCATCTGTGTTATAATTTTCAATCCAAGGTACATGAGTTATTTCTTTTTCAAATTTTTCTTTATTAAAATAATAATAACCTCTACCTATTTCCCAATGAGCTATAGTTAAATCATTAACTCGAGTCCATTCAGGTAATTTTTCTCTTATAATCATATCCTGGTCTAAAAATACAAAAGGTTCTGTTTGATGAGCTAAACATTTTATTTTACCACTAGTCCAAAAATAAGCAGCATCTATATCCGATTTGGAATAATTATTTAAAAAATTTATGTCAATTTCATCATATAAATCTAATAAACCAAATCTTTGATAAAGTGAAGCACCAATTGAATCCGTGTATAATTTAATAGGACCATTATATTTTTTCCAATTTAAAGCAGATAATATAGTATATAATAATTGGTAATCAGGTTGAGTATAAGTTTCTGATTCAATATTTTTTATGGTTTCGAATCCATGACCTCTTAATCTATCTTTTTCAAAAAAAGGTTTAGTCCAATTTACGTGTATTGCTTTCATTTTTTAAAATAAAGTATGGGACAATATTTTAATACTGCTCCATCAGCAGTTTTATAATTTCTAAATCTAACTGTGTCTATACCTATAAGTGGTTCTATAATACAGTTTATAGAACCTTTAAATAATTCTTCTGATGTTGTTGATTCAAATTCTTTTTCACTATGTTCTGTCCATATAGCTTTTGAAAGTCTATTTAAATTATCTTTTTTTATTTCACCATTATATTGTATTAATAACGAATGTTCAGGACAATTTATTTTAACTTTAGTATGATCTAATAAAACATCAGCTGCTGCCCTTATAGGATAACCTGTTGATATTAAATGGTTTGCTGTCCATTTATTAATTTGATATGCTTGAGCTGATTGTGGAGAAGAATTCCTAGGAAAAATAAATATTTGTGTTCTAGTAGGTATAGCAAACTCAATTTTATCCATTTGTTGTTTTCCCCAATGAAAAATTCCAACATCTTCTTTAATTATATCTTTTTTTATTTGATCAAATTTACCATTAAGAATATATTCATATAATCTATGACTGAAAACAACATCATCTTCTAATATTAAACATGTTTCATAATCAGTTTTTACAAATTTTTCATATATTTTTAAATGACTCCAAGCACATGCTATTATATTTTTAGTTAACATCCCATTAGGATCAACAAAAAAATCATTTAAAATATTATCATTAATTAATTTTTTATAATCTAAAAATTGATCTAAGTCTTTAGGTAATTGTTCACCTGGGATGGCTTCTATAAATTCATAGTTTTTAATACTATGTTTTTTAAATAAATCTTCAATTCTTCCTCTTCTTTGTTTATGCCTTTTTAAATTAAGAACATAAATAATATCAACTCCAAAATCTACTTTTATCATTTAATTTTTTATTTAATTCTTTAGCGTCTATAATTTTACCTGCATTAATACATCTTAGTAGATAGTTATGTGTATTAATATCATCTACTAATCTTTTTTCTGCTACACCATAGTGCTTATAATATAATAAAGATTCTTCAATATTCCAAATACCTTTATTATTAATAATATCAGTCCATTTTAATGTTTTACAATCAAAAACATTTTTAGATAATGTTTTATATTTAATATTATCTTTTAATAACCATTGTTTTAACATTAATTGTTCAGATAAAATCATATGGTTAGTTGCACATGATTTATCGTTTAATTCTGAGAACTGTTTATGGTTTATTATTACTTGTTTAGCATATTTGCGAGAAAATTTAGGATTTGGGAGATATAATAAAGATACGTTTGCAGCTGTATCATCAATCCTATCAAATTTATAATCTATTTTTTGTGTAAATTTACAATTTGGTTTAGGATACCAATTACTCGCTTTTTCATCATGTGTAAATAAAACATTATCTTTTAAATGTTCTTCTATATTTTTAAATATAAGAAAATCATGATCTACTATGCAAATTGGAATTTTTGTTTTACTAATTATTTCAGTTTTACAAGTAGACCAAAAATCACTTTTACGTATATTAATGGTTGAATTTAATGGTCGTATATCGTTCCATAAATGAAATATACCTAGTGTACTTAACGTATCTAACGTTAAATTATCGCAATATAATACCAATGTATGTGTTGGATGATATTTCTTCCAAAGTGACGTTGATGCTATTAAAAGAAGAATTCTTAGTTTATTATAAAAACTATCTTCTTGTTTAACATTTTCTAAAACCCATATTATTTCCATAAACCTTTTTCATAATCTTAAGAGATGGTAGTATACATAGCAAGTAAATTAGTAGCTCCACTTTGATTAGAATTGTTAAAGAAAAAGAGGAAGTTTGCACTATATGAAACTATTGTTCCATTTGTAGTATTTCTTCTCCAATTTGAAAATGAATATCCATAATTAGGACCAGATGCAGTACATGATTGATATGTAGCATCTGCTGAAAGATTAGCTGCGTTTAAAGCAGATTGACTTGTAGCATAACTTGTTAAAAATGGGAAATCATATCTAACCCCAGATGAAGCAAATTTTGTTCCTAATGTAATATTAAAATAAAATTTAACTGCTTTACTTCTAACCAAATCACCAATTGAATAGTTTGTAGTTCCTGTACTTGTAGAAAATACTTTAGGTTGAACAGATCTTCTCATAAACTTACAACCACTAAAATTAGTAGTATACCCTAAACCAATTACATCTCTGTAACAGGAATTATATAACCCACTTGCATAATTTCCAGCCCATTTTATATTTGTTGTTCCTAAAGTACTATCAACTGACATAAATTTGTATTAAGCGTTATTAATATTTTCAGAACCGTAAATTTTAGCATATTCATTTATAACTCTTTCATATACCCAAGGGTAAATACTACCTGTTATTAAATTTAAATTTACTTTATTTTTTACTACATTAGCACTACCTGTGTGAATTGTTTCTATTTCCTGAGTTCTAGTTTTTGTAACTTCATTCCCATCATCATCAAAATCAGTAAACTCAATTTCTTGAGTTGAAATTGAACTTGAATATGTTGTTACTGTTACTGTTTCTTCTTCAGTTATAGGAAAATCATGCATATATTCATGAGTTTTTTCTACCCCATCAATTTTATGTACCATACGGAACATATCTTCACCATTATTAACATGAATATCTTCAATATATTCTGGTATTGCTTTTAAAGCTCCTGCTTTGTCTTTATAATGATTTATGACTGCCTTTACACTACCAAGAGGTTTTTGTAAATTATAATTTTCTATTCTAACATAAAAGTTATCATATGAATTACCATCATGTTCTATAGATGCTGTAACGTAAAATCCCATTTTATTTAATTTTATTTTCTAAATTTATTACTTTTTCATTTAATTCTTTAACTGCCTCAATTAATAACGCTGTTAGTTTATCATATTTAACTGCTTTGTATCCTGTTTTTCTATTTTCTACTAATTCAGGTAATACTTTTTCAATTTCTTGAGCAATTACTCCTATATCTTTTCCTTCATTTCCATGTATAGTTTTCTTTTCTTTTTCTGTTAAAGGAATCCAAGTAAATGTATTACCACTAATTTGCATTATTTTATTTAAAGCATCTGGGATTGGTACGATATCTGTTTTTAATCTTTCATCTGAAGAATAAAATGCTATAATATCATTAGTAGCCCTAATCATACCAGTTGTTGTTGTAGATGTAGTACCTCCTACAATAAATCCACCACCACTGAAATAACCGTAACCTTCACTAACTCCAAATTCTCCATCTCCATCAAATCCTTTAATTGTAGTACCAGTACTATCTTCATCAACATTGAATACTAAGTTTCCGCCTTCTGGTCCTATACCATATGGTAAATCATTAAATATTAAACTTGAATTAAATGATAAATTAGATTCAGCTTGTAATCCCGTACTGGTACCTGTAGAAGTAATTATTCTATTATTTCCTGGACTAGTTACTGATCCAGTTCCACCACCTGCTCCTTGAGGTCCTTTAGTACCTGTAGAACCTTTTGGTCCTTGTGCACCTCCACCACCTTGTGGTCCTGTACCACCTGTTTGACCTTTTTGTCC
>TARA_R100000541_G_scaffold21478_3_pt1 | contig 11609 bp, 13 predicted proteins | sample TARA_R100000541 | Tara Oceans TARA_R100000541 (sample SAMEA2621416) | marine metagenome | biome: marine biome (ENVO:00000447); feature: surface water layer (ENVO:00002042); material: "saline water (ENVO:00002010), including plankton (ENVO:xxxxxxxx)" | depth 5 m | reverse complement strand
CTCAGACGTTAACTTTGACAGTATCCAGTCCTCCGTTTGCAAATACAAAGAGTACTAAGTTTGAGAACCAAGACTACATAGGGGCCAACGCTTCCCTGCTAAGTGGCATACTAGGCCGTTCTGGAAATGGTTCGGGTGCTTCTGATTCTTGGTCAGTATCTTTTTGGTACAACGCAAGTACGTCCTCACAAGGGCAAACCATATTCTATTACGGGGATTCTACCACTACTAATGGAGGCCATATAGTACTCCATCAGGTAAATGCAAGTGGTGGAAAGTGCTTAAGGTTTAGGTATGGACATCAGTATAATAGGATTCAGCTGCAAACACAAGCGGCAACACTTACTCCTAACACTTGGCAGCATGTGTTGATTACTTATGATGGCGGTACTACAGGATCTCAAAGTACTCAGATAAATGACTACTACGGTAGGTTTAATATCTACATTGATGGCGTACTGAAAAGTACCAGCAACAGCCATACAGCGTTCGGGTACAATGGAGATATACCTTCCGATAACTTTAGAGTAGGTAGGTATAGTGCAGGGAATTACATGAGAGATTGTAAGGTAGATGAGTTTGCAGTATTTGACTCTGACCAAAGCTCTAATGTTTCTGACATATATAACGGTGGAGTCCCTAAAGATTTAGATACTCTATCAACACAACCTAAGCATTGGTGGAGAATGGGTGACGGAGATACTTATCCTTACCTGCAAGATAGTGGTACAGAAGCTAATTGCATCTTCCAAATGTATAACATGACAGCGGCAAACATCATTAATGATGTGCCATAGTAGGAGATACGAATGGAAATAACATCCACATGGGTAGAGGTATCCTCAACCTCAGCAGTGCTGCAAAGGCATGGCCCTTACCCGGTCGTGCTCGCGTACTCTGACGGTGCACCTACCACAGATGACAATAACTTTACTCTACCAGATAACTCCCCAAGCTTCTTTCCGGCAGCAACAGGAGAATCTATCTGGGCTAGGTCAGGCATTTGGTCTTCCCGGTTGTCTGTAAAGGAAATATCATAAGGACTAAACATGACTGAGACAATTATCAATGATGATACTAAGCCTGTCTCTATGTTTGATGGTCTGTCCAATCTTGCAACTGGACTAGGTACTGCAAAGGATAAAGGCACACAAAACAGATGGGACCATAGTGGCAAGAACTATGACCATGTTGCCTTATCAGCACGTTACCGGGAAGACTGGCTATCTCAAAAGGTATGCCAGATCATCCCACAAGACTTGACAAGAGAATGGCGAAAGCTTAAATCGGATGCTGCACAAGAGGCCGACAGGCATTTTGAAGTATCAAATATATTCCGTGAGGCTCATAAGTGGGCAAGGCTGTATGGTACATCGTTTATTGTCCTAGACATTGATGACGGTCGTACTACAGACAAGCCAGTGAACTGGAAGAACCTAAAGCCCGGATGCCTACGATCAATGCATGTTGTTGACCGTACACGTATCGTAACCTTAGGAGAGATTGATCAGAGGCCTATGAGTGTTACTTTTGGTATGCCTGATCATTACCAGTTCGTTAACACTACTTCACCTATTCACAAGGATCGGTTGATACGCTTTGAAGGTACTGAACTGCCTATCTACGAACGTCAACGTAACCTTTGGTATAGTGACAGTATCCTAATACCTTTGATGACACAAATGGATGACTTCCACACTACTAGCCGAGCTGCTGCTCAGATGGTACAAGAGTCTAACACTGATATCATCAAGGTAGAAGGCCTAAGAAACATTCTACAGTCTGACGCTGGCACCAGTGCTATGCTGAATCGCTTCTCAGAATGGAAAAGTATTAAGTCAGTCTTCGGAGTATCCATATTGGATTCGACTGAGGAGTATGAGCAGAAGAAGATACAGCTATCCGGTGTGAAGGATCTGATATGGGAATACCTAAAGATGGTATCCGCATCAGTCTCTATCCCAGCTACACGCTTCCTCTCTGCTTCACCAGACGGTATGAATGCCACAGGTGAATCTGACTTAGTAAACTATATAGAAACCCTTCAGGGGCAGCACAAGTCTGTATACGATCCTCGACTTATAGTTGTAGATCAATTACTAGCTGCACACTTCGGGCTAGGTGAGGAAGAGTTCGAGTACGAATGGAATTGTATCTTCCCTGAGTCTGCTGCACAGAAGGCTGAGCGATTGCGCCTGAAGTCTGAGGAGATGTTGAACTATACCACAGCGGGTATCCTAAGTCCTGAGTCTGCACTAAACGAACTCAAGGAGTATGGATCAGTATCGAAGGATGCCGTAGTAGGCATTGACCCGAATAAACTACCACCAACTACAGGAAAACCTAATGGCGATTCTAAGTGATGTAAAACTCGCTGACCGTATCGAAGTACCTACGGAGCGAAAGCTTACCGACTCTGGCCAGATGCATGTACCATGCGCCTTTGCCCGTACTGGTTCGCAACTATACTCAGCCAAGCAGCTGGGCATACAAGATGAAGATCCTAATAAAGTAATCACAGTATGGCGTGATGAAGCTGATGTGTTCGCTGAAGACTCTATGAGTACCTTCCGTTCTGCACCAGTAACTATTGGCCATCCTAAAGATGCTGAAGGTAAAGCTATTGCAGTTACTGCAAAGAATGCTTCTGACCTTCAGGTAGGTATGCTTGAGGGCATGCCAGTTCGTGATGAGGATACCTTATCAGGCATGTTGATCCTAACAGATCAGGCTGCTATTGATGTCCTTGAGGATGGCACACAGGAACTCTCAGCGGGTTATCTATGCGACATCGAAGAAGTAGATGGCAAGTACTTCCAACGCAACATTCGTGCGAATCATATTGCAATCGTTGCTAAAGGTCGTGCTGGATCAAGCTGTCGTGTAGCCGATGAAGAAGTTGTAATGGTTACTGATGAAGATCACCAGCTAGTTGTAGATGAACTGGCCAAGGCTAACGCCGAGCTAGAAACTCAGAAGCAACTTGTTGTAGACTTCAAAGAGTCTGCTGACAAAGCTGAGCTTGCTGTAGAAAGTCTTAAGGTAGAACTAGCTGATGCTGTGACTGCCGCGAGTGAGGGCGTAATTGAACGCTGTCAAACTATCGAGGATGCTCGTCTGATCGCAGACATGCGTGACCTTGGTAGTAAGTCTATTGCTGACATTCACCGTCTAGTAGTAGAAGACCAAATGCCTGACAAGGACTTTACTGGTAAGAGCGAGGCTTATATTTCAGCCATGTTCGAGATCCTAGTAGACTCTTCTAAAGGTGAAACACCTATGGGTAAGTTACTGAAGCAACAGGAAACGCATGTAGTAGTTGATGCCAAGCCTGTGCAGAAAGTAGCTGATGCTCGTTCACGTATGATCGCTCGCCAGAAAGCTGGCAGCAAGTAACAACACCCTCCAATTATTAAGGAATTATTATGCCTACTCAAGATTTTAACTTATACACCAAGAACGGTTACGCTGGCGACTTAGTTGATTCAGGTCCTCGCGTTGTTCAAACTGGTATCCTAACTGATGCCACCTTAGGCTTCGGTAAAGCCATGTCCCGAGATGCTTCTGTTGCAAATCCTCGCGGCGTGAAAGGTGGTACTGCTGACACTGCTGATGTTAAAGTGTTCGCTATCTCTCAACGTGAATACAACCATGAAGCAAGTACTCGCCCTTCTGATGGCTCTACTTCTTACCTACAGACTGAATCAGTATCTATTATTCGTCAAGGCTATTTGTACATTCGCCTAGTAGGTTCAACTGCTGTTACTGATTTGTCAGTACCTTTGAATGTTGTTACAACTGCCTCAAGTGGTATTACTCCTGGGTCAGATGGTAAAGATATCGTGCTAGGTGACTTTACTGCTGTCTCTGCTGGTACTGGTATTAAAGCTACCTCTAACGTCTACCCAGACGAGCTAGGTGGTGAAGGTGATGTCATCAAAGTACGTATCGACATCTAAGCCATACTTACAACTCTATTAAGGTCCGTACACTACGGGCCATTTAAAATATTTATAAGGATTCTATTATGTCTAAAGTAGTAAAAGCGTACGCAATTGATGAAGTCTCTGGCAATCTAATGTTTGATCAAGCCAAGGTTGACTTTACCCTTGACGATGCTACGTTGCATCTCATAAGTACTGGTGTTCTGGCAACGGATGATGAGGGCGTATTCTTTCAGCGTCAGCTTGAATACATTCAGGCTCAAAGCTTTGATATCCTCTACCCGAACCTAAAAGGTCGTGAGTTGTTCGCACTCAATACTGAAGGTGGTGAAGGTATTAACTCTATCACTTACCGTAGCTATGACAAGCGTGGTGAGACTCAGGTGATTGCTGGTAAGGCAACTGACCTACCTCGTGGTGACATCAGCGGTGTAGAGAATACCATCTCTGTCAAGACCTTGGGTAATGCCTTTGGTTTCTCTCGTCAGGAACTTGCTTCTGCTAAGTTGACTGGCCTACCTCTTGAAGCTCAGAAGGCTAACGCATCTCGTCTGTCTTATGAAGAGAAAGTAAACCAGCTAATCTTCTTTGGTGATCGTGCCAATAAGCTTCACGGCTTCTACGATGGTCCAGCTGATGCACCTTGCTTGACTGCTGACCGTACTGTGGTAGCACAGGCTGCTGCTGGTTCTAATGTTCGCTGGCGTGGTGTTAAGACTCCAGACGAGATCATTGCTGACTTGACCACTGCACTGACCAAGATGTATGCAGATACTTTGCAGATCTTCCGTCCTGATATGATCCTCATGTCTGTTGCTAACAAGAAGCTGTTGCAGAACACTCCACGTTCTTTGCAGAGCGATGTGTCAATCCTTAACTGGTTCTTGGCCAACAACGACTTCATTACTTCTGCTGACCAGATCAAAGATGTAAACGAAGTTGCAGGCATCTACCCAGCTACCAACGATGCTGGTACTCCTACTGGTGCTTTGTCTGATCAGATCAAGCCCGGAAATGGCGGTGAAGGTTTCACTGTAGTTGCTTCTGGTGCAGACAACATGCGCGTTCGTGAGCCATTCCCTTACATGCATTTGCCAGTCCAGTACAAGGGCTTGGAATTTGAAGTAAACTGCTATGGCCGTTTCGCTGGTGTTGAGATGATTCGTGCCGCTGCTGTACAGCATTGGGTAGGTATCTAATCTTCCTTTACTAAATAGTCCCGGGATCTACTAAGCATAGGTCCCGGGCCTTGGAGATTATTTATGACAATAAAGCCCTCAAAACTTCTCTGCTTCGAGAACATCGTAGGTACGTGCTTGCTCTCGTTCTCTACGTGGGTAGTACTATCCATCTTCAGCGTAGGCAAAGCCGTTGCTGTAATACAAGCAGAGCAGGTAATTGATAAGCAAGTAAACGAAGAGGTGCGTGAAATGCGTGATCTCATCATAAGAATTGACAGCAATGTGCACTACATCCGAGAGGATATGGTTAGGTCACAAAGCGAAATCAAATAAATAAAAAGAGGAATCTAATATGAAAATTCAATCCAAACTACCATTCAACACTTCTATACTAGCTCGTCACAAGACTGTTGATAAGGAGTCCCAGACTGTAGTTATTGGTGGACTAATGCCTGAGTACTTAAACATTCCATCTGGCTCGACAGTTGAGTTGTCTGATGAAGAGTGGAAGAAGTTCTCAGCTGCCGCTGAAGGTATGATTGAAAATGGTGAGCTAGTCCTGCTAGTTGCTCCTAAGCTATCCGATAAGGAAGTTAAAGAAGCTCGTGCTGCTAAGATTGCTGCTGCTCGTGCTGTACTGGCTGAAGAAGAAGCTGAAGAAGTTCCTAAGAAGCCAGCTGCTAAGAAGGCTAAGTAATGGCTACTCTGGCAGACTTCCGTGTAAGACTTCCAGAGTTCGATACTTACACTGATGCTCGTGTGCAGCTATTCTTAGATGACGCTGCCCTTGTCATGAACTCTCCCGGCAAGTGGATGGATGTGTATGATCCTGCACAGGTATACTTAGCCGCACATTGGCTATACGCCGCGCTAAAGACAGAAGCTGGTGATGCAGGTGCCTTGGCTCCAGTATCTCATAAAGAGACTAATGATGTAGTAATCAAACGGGCTGTTGGCACTTCCAATGTATCTGCTGATGACTTCGGATCTACCTCTTACGGTAAGCGTTACATGTTCTATCGAGACATGATGTTCGCCGGGCCAGTAGGTATCTAATATGACTATGCAAATGACAGAAGCCTTTGACGCTGACATGCTGACAAGGCTTACCAAGTATACTATCTCAGCTGGCTCTTATGACGCTAACAATGATTGGGTGGAAGGCTCTCAAGTAGTCTCGACCATCTTCGGAGTTATTATAGCTGGTAACAAGTTCTCACAACTAGAGGAAGGTATCTCTGTAGATGCCATGCCCGGTGGTGAACGACTTCGTGATTATATAAGTATGAGCTGTATAGATAAGTACAAGCTTGATCATGGTGACATGGCCAGCTACAAGGGCAAGTACTATCGAGTCATTCAAATGAGTGATGAAGATACTTACGGATATCGTGAGTATCTGCTTGAGAAGGACAAGAACTGGAGCCCATCCTAATGAGATCAGACATACGTGCTATACAGTACTTCATAGATCAGATGGTAGGTATTCCTAAGTTCTCCTACCCAGCTAACAAGCAAGGAGAACGTCCTTCTGGAAACTTCTGCTCTGTAAAACTACTTGAAGAGTATCAAGAAAGTATTCCAGCTCAATACATAAAAGAACAAACTGATGAGACTACCACTTACCTTACTCGATCACTAGCTCGCCTACGCTTTCGCATTGGTCTAGTAGATGATGACGGTGAAGCTGGTACAAGGATCATGCATGGCTGGACTAGCGAGGCTATGAAGTCTCTTATGTTCAGTACTGGCTACGGCTTTATATTATGTACTCCACTAAGTAACGAGGCTGCTAAGCTTGAACATACCGAGTGGGAACCTCGTCAGGGCTTCAGCCTTGATGTGTATGTTGAGCGTAACTTTGAAGAGACTGTAGATAACATGCAGAAAGTAATCGTGGCAGGTAAGTTTATTAACCCCGGCCTAGATGAAATAATCTTACCAGACATCGTTGTAAATCCTTACGACATTGACTATCCAAACTAACAAGGACCATATACATGGCTATTGATATTACAGAATTCGCTAACGTATCTATCTCTGTCGCCGCTACTGGCGTACAAGGTGGTAACTTTGGCATACTAGGATTCCTAGCATCTGATGCTGATGCTGCCAACATGGGCAAGGACATCTTACCAGCTGAGCGTTATCGCTCTTACACAGATCTTACAGGCGTTGCTGCTGACTGGTCTGCCTCTTCTGAGGTTTACAAAGCTGCTGCTGCGTTCTATGGCCAGACTCCTACACCTACAGACTTCGTTGTCCAGATGTGTTATGAGACTGCTCAGGCTGCAACCTTAACTGGTGGCGGGACTGGCACTGCTGATGAATTGAAAGCTGCTATCTTAGGTACTGGTGACAGTGCTGCATTCTCTATTGAGATGGATGCCTTAGGTGTGATCAGTGTTACAGACCTCGACCTTACTTCTGTAGCCGCCCCTGCTACCTACGATGCGATTGCTGCTGAAGTTGAAGATCAGCTTATCGCTAGTGGACTTACAGGCATTAGCGTTACTCACAATGGCTACCAATTCGTTATCGAAGGTGTAGCTACTGGTGCAGGTACTGGCGTATTAGGTTACGCTACTGGTGCTGCTGCTGAGTTACTCGGCCTACAAGTACACCAATCTCAGCTGTCTCTAGGTATTGATGCAGAATCTCCTGTAGCTGCTTTACTAGTTGCTGATGATAAAGGTATTGAGGCCGTAGGTCTTGTTACTGATAAGAAGTGGCGTGACGTATTCCCAATCGGTGTTGACGGTAACACTACTGAAGAGATCGCTATCTATGCTGAAGCTGCTAAACGTATCTTCTGCAACACTTCTAACGACCTCTCATGCATCTCGTCCTACGTTGATGCTAGTCCTACTGATATCATCCATCTGTTGAAGACTCGTACCTTACGGTTCAGCTTGTCTACTTTCAGTAAAGATGTTAATGCATATCCATCAGCCTCAGTATTCGGTCGTGCTGCTTCCGTAAACTTCTCAGCTGTTGATAGCACCATCACTTTGAACCTGAAGCAGATGCCCGGTATCGCTGCCGAGAACCTTACACCTAATGAGCTTGCTAACTTACGTGCTCGTTTCGGTTCAGCCATTGTCCAGATCGGTACAGGTATCAATGCCCGTAACGGTTTCGTAGATTCTCGTATGGCTTCTGGCTCATGGTTAGATGCTACTCATGGTCTACTGTGGTTGGAGAATCGCTGTGAAGTTGATATCTTTAACTTGCTGTACCAGAGTACTACTAAAGTCCCTTACACTCAGGAAGGTATCAATACTGTTGTAGGAGTTCTGGATCGCTCCCTTCAAGCTGCTGTACGTAATGGGTTAAGTGCTCCGGGATACTTGCCAAATGGAGACTTCCTAGCTAAGGGATACCGTATCAATGCCGTATCTCTTGAGGACACTCCTAGCTCAGACAAGGCTAATCGCGTATACATGGGTATCTCTTTCGATATGGTTGGTGCTGGTGCACTACATGCAGTCGAGATCTCTGGTAACTTCGCAGAGTAATTTAACTACGGGGCTACGGCCCCTCTAATGAGGATACAATATGTATCAGTACAGCTTTGCAAATACTGACCTAATCGTCACAGCAGACTATCCCGGCAACACCAACCCAGCTACATTTAAGATTCGTGGCTATGCTGCTGGTGAAGGCCTGATTAATATCCAACGCCGTTCTCCTATTGCCACTACCATGTTCGGTGCCTACGGTGACATGGTTATTTCCATGCTACGTATCAAAGGTGGTGATGTAGCCTTCCCAGTTCTTATGAATGCTCCCGAGAATAAGTACCTGCAAGACTGGGCCAATTGGTTTCAGGCACAAGCAGAAGCTGGCGGTGAGTTGATTCAGCCTATCCAAGTTGCCTTCCGAGATAACATGGGTAAGGACCAAGCAGCATGTACCAATGGTGTGATCCTAGCTATGCCCGGTATGGTTCGTGGCCAGACTATGAACACAGTTACATGGGTTCTGTCATTCGAGAAAGTCGAATACGACCGTAATAGTGGTGCTGACCTAGATAACCTTTAAGTAATACCTAGCCCTATCTCTTATGAGGTAGGGCTTTTTACGTTAAACTATTTGGAGAAACTTATGAAAGATTACCACGCCGTTCTTAAAGACGGACAAGAAATTTATATTGCTCAATGGAGTGCTTCCGTTGCGTATCAGAACTTAACACAAGTATGTAAGGCGTTTGGCCCAGCTCGGGTTGAAGCTATAGCAAAGCTTGATGAGCACAGCATGGCCAATGCTCGTGCTAGTTTTATGGATGGCGAAGATGGCAAGCTCTTGTATGATGCTATGTCTCACTTCGTATGTACTGTAGGCATGGATGGCAAGCGTATTCTGCCTAACACCTTTGATGCAATGTTCTCAGAGGATATCAATGTACCACTTGAGATCTTTACCCATGTAGTACACGCGGTCTACGCTAAGTTTTTCGGACACGGCTCAGTAGAGGACAGCTCCCTAGCCAGCTAAATACTGCTCAGGAAGGTGGAGGTGTCGGACTAGACTACTCTGAGATCTTCCCTGAACTGAACGGTTATCTACTGAAGCCAGTACTGAATGATCCACCACTTTGTTCCTTGAGAGAGCTTGATGACGGTACGTACAACCTATACGACATAGAACGTATGCATCATATCATGGAACTACAAAAACATATGAACCCACCAGCACCGCCTCCTGAATAGTCATGGGGCTGAAGAGGCCCTACTATGGATATTATCACATCTGACCAAGCTGCTCAAGCAAGACGAGGGCTGGAGAATTTACAAGGCATGAACCTAGCTCCTGAGATCTTAGCAGCAGCTAGTGCAAAACTTACTGGAGTATTGACTAGCTACGAAGGTCAGCGTAATGAAGTACAAGGATCTTATAGTTCTGATCCTGATAGTGAGCCAACCTCACTAGAAGAGGGCTATGGTGGAATGACGGCTGCGGATTTGCAGCTTCGTCGTCTTCAAGGTGATCAGGCCAGTGACATGACAGGGTACTCAATGGGTACTCGCATGGCTATCAAGGACTTAGCCTCTGACCAGTTCCGTAGTATGAACACATACGGTGTGGCCAGCATTGCTGAGCTTGATGCAGTACGCTCACGAGCTGGTAGTGCCATGGAGATCTCACCACACGAGTTCTCACAAGGTCTTACCATTGACGGATCACTGACGGCTCAGAAGGTAACTACTAAAAGTGGCTGGACTTCTAAAGAGGCACAGAACTATGGCCGTAATGAAGTAAGGCAGGCTGTTAAGTTTTTGGAAGGTATAGGAACCAACTTAGATGTAGGTCCGGGCGGTCGCTTGAACCTGCACAGTGGTAATGCCGAGACTGATCAGAAGCAGCTTGATGAAATGGAATGGGCTATCAACTATACCAATACCCTAGCTGATAAGTATATCCCACAGGAAACCAAGGACTCTTCAATCTACGGTATACGTAAAGAGGCTACTCAGTCTGCAATCCTTGACCGCATGTTAGAAGGTACTCGATACAACAAGCCGGGTGCTGAAGGTTCATACTTCATGTTCGATGAGAAGAAGAGCTTGCCAGCCCCATTAGACTTAAATGTACCGGGACTTATCGACAACCGCGCAGTAGGTGGTTATGTAGCTGGACAGTACGTATCAGGTTCTGAATTCTCCGAGAGAGAGTATCAGCAGGCTGTACTAACTGGTAGTCACTCTGAAGAGTACTTAGCAGCTGCTGCACCTAACGTAATGGGTAGTCTGTTCCCTAAGCCTTCAGGTATCAAGTATGACTCACCAGAAGGTACGGAGTTTTATAAGAACCGAAGAGTAGCTTACAATCAGGAGAAGGAAGACTACCAGAGAGCCTCAGATATTATCAATGCCCAGATGACTACTAACCAGAACGAGACAGACCCTATGAACAAGGGCAGGCGCTGGTCAGGTTATGCAGTAGACCCTGAGCAAGTAATTAAGAATGAGCTGTACAATGATGCAGCCATACAAGGTCTGGATCAGGACACTCAATACTTAACAGGTGGTGAGAGTGAATCAACTAGACTTGCTGGTGGTGTATTCTCCTTTGGAGGTACTGCACCTGTTGGACATTATGCTGGTGGTGGTTTCAATCTACAAGGTAATGCTGTTGAGATACCAAGACTTCCCGGATTTATGGAAGGCACAAACTTTCCTAAGAACCTTAAAGCGGATCAACCAGACCGTGATGTGAGGCAGTGGAGTCCTACCTCATCTCCAGAGCAAATGATATCTGATGAAGAACAGTATGCCATACGTAAGGATAACCTAGCTAAGCAGGCCGAGTGGATAATCACAGCTGGACAATTGAACCCAGCATCCTCTACAGGATCTGAGGTAGGTGGCATGTATGGTGGTGGTGACAGAATATCAGACCGTAACCAATTCGTGCAAGATGGTTTATCGGGTACAGCCTTCGTAGGCCCTATGCCAATCCGTCAAGGATCAGATGCATGGCT
>TARA_R100000541_G_scaffold16697_1_pt1 | contig 11703 bp, 8 predicted proteins | sample TARA_R100000541 | Tara Oceans TARA_R100000541 (sample SAMEA2621416) | marine metagenome | biome: marine biome (ENVO:00000447); feature: surface water layer (ENVO:00002042); material: "saline water (ENVO:00002010), including plankton (ENVO:xxxxxxxx)" | depth 5 m | reverse complement strand
CAATACTCATAATGCTTAACTATAGGTATTATTCTATTAACATCCGGTTTATTAGGATATTTACTGTAGAAATAATTATGTGTTTTAGTTGTTTCTGGTATATACGTAGGCGTTGTTAATGTTATGTCAAAAAGCTTTTGTAATATCAAATAATGTAAAAAACTCTTCTTATCACGTACATACACCTTGTCTAATGTGTTTAACACGCATTTTATAGCGTCTATACCAACATTTAACGTCTCGCTATGGTCGTTTGTTAATATAAACCCTTTTGCGGCATTTAACGGACGAATATAAACAGCACAAATTCCACTTTTTGTGGGATGTTCTAAATTATTATATGGAATTATTTCAACAAAGGCTTCTTCCCTAACATAATTCTTAAATAACTCTAACTGCTTATCATCTTCAACTAACCAAAACATAACTCTTATTTTGATTCAATATACGATGGGTTTATCTACAATCCAAGTTTAATCATAAATTTGTTCTAAAACAATATTATTACCCGTACTATGAGATCTACCAGTCATAGGAGTTCCATCTGCCATTATGTGATATTCTCCAATATATGCTGTTCCATCCGGAAGAACAAGTCCATCTCCATTAGACATTAATACTTCATTAATACCCTCAACATAAAACTCTAAATAATTACTATTTAAAAATTCATCAAACCCTTTTAAATTTTTTCTTTCTTCTATTAATCTTATTTGACCGGAGTTAGCATTTGTTATTTCCAATTCAGGTTGTGAAGTGATTCCTTTTAAAGTCCATTGAATTTTAAATATTTTCCATATTACCCATACTATTTCAGGATCATTTGTAAGCATTTTATCATATGTCTTTTTATTTAATTCTAAATAAGAAGGTTCATTTACTTTACATGCAAAATATCTAGTAAATACACCAAGTTCATATTCTTCTTCTGTAGGAGTTGGATAATGTTGTTGTGGAGTATATCTTACTGATGCAATGTCTGTTTCCGTAACAAAGTTATATGTTGTTATCATATCTAAATCTTGCATTTGGCCCGGAACTACTTCACTATCCCAAGTATCAACATATTGTTGAAATTCTTGATTAGTTGACTCTGCTTGCCAAATATTATCAGTAGCAGTTTGAATAAATTCTAATTCTTCTGTAGGTTTTTCATTAGGATTTTTACCTGTAAAAATTGTACCATTATACATGGTCCAATAGTGACCTATATAAGGTATTTTTGTTTCTTTATTCTGATATTCGTTTCCACGAGTATATAAATTAGTTTTTATTCTATTTTTAGGTATATACATTATTTGCCTTTATAAGGATTAGGTAAAAGATTTTTAGAAGCACCTATGTTTTGTACATTAGTATCAAAAGTTTTAGGTAATTCTGACCATTCTGGGTTAGGGTTGTCAAAATTAGTAGCTCCTCCTTGATTTACAATTAGTAATTCAAATGAACCGGCACTATATAATTTATCTAATACTTTATTCATTGCTTGTTGAGATTGTGCTTTTGAAGGTTCAAGATAGTTTTGACCTGTTCCTTTTTGTCTACCTCTTTGGTTATTTTGAGTATTAAATTTAAGACCCGGAGCTATACAACCATGTAACCATTTTGGTGCTTTAGGGGCCATATGAATTAATACAGCTCCTCTAGTATATCCATTACCATATAATGCATTAAATTTATACCCCCCTCCATTATTACCTACTAACCAAAAACATCTACCATGTTTACCACTAACGTGAGATTTTACTTTATAAGTATCAGTTGGAATACAACTAACATTATTTTGGTTACCTAACCATGGTAATTCTGATGTAGCAAGTGAAAATAATATAGTTTGTTCATCTTCAGCAAAAATATCCATTATTCCTAATGTTTGTTCACCATCATCCATTATTCTAGTTACTCTCATTCTTAGTAATTCTGGTAAATCTGATTCTGGTGGTGCTTCTTGAAAAACTTGAGGATTTAAAATTTTACTTATAGCTGCTTTTAAACCTGTTTTTACTACTGGTGGATTTTTAGAGGTTGGAGTTGATTGAGTTTCTAAAGATGTTGTCCAACTACTTGAATCTATTGTATGATTTACTCCTCTTACTATTATTTCTACTGAATCTTTATCATATGTTGGTGGTAATATTTTTTCATCTATTGTAAATTTTTGCATTAACCCAATACCTCCTATACCATCCATATCTAAACTTAAATTAAAGGGAAGGAAAAACGGTGAATTTAATTGTCCTGTACCTCCACTTCCTTGAGGTTGAGTATGTAAACCATCTAAAAGACTTAAGTATTGTGTTCCTACTTCTGTAATCATTTCTATATCGTCATCCATCCAATCTCTATCTCTATAAACATCTGCAAAAACACCCCCAGTTACTGATGATATTCCAAATGCTCCTAGCGCTCTATAACCCCACCCACTCATCACTATTTTATTTAGAGTTTTATTAACATTTTCACCTTGTTTTTTAAGATTGTCTCTTACATTTTGTTGTTCTCCTGAATATCTTTCTGCTTCCTCATCTGATATTACTCCATCTTCATCATAATCTGCTTTTTCAAAATCATCTGGATCTGTGTTGGTTTTTGTAGGTATAACTCTATCTATTAACCCACTATTATAATTAGAAAAAGACGTGGCATTTCCTCCTACTTGATTACCATTACTTTGAGCGCCTATAGTTAACATAGCTGAAAAGTTAGAAGAAATGCTACCATCTATTCCTATATTTCTTACTATACTACCTCCAACACCATTTGTAAACCCAAAAGTATTAAACCTGCAAGGTTCTGCAGCTGTTACTTCTGGAGGAGGAGTGTTGAATCTTTGTGGTATATTTTCAAAAAATCCTACTCTTGTACCATCTGCAGAGTTTTTTATTATTATGTCATTTAAACCACCTAAAGATTTACTACAATCTCCAATAAGAGTGTTTAAAAAATCTAACATGGATTTTGAACCATCCTCAGATTTGCCTATAGCCTCTAAAACTGCTGCTATATGATTAATGTTTACATATAAACAAGATAATCTTCCTAAATATGTTTCACCAGCATCCCAATCTGCTCCTTTTTGTAAAGTTTTATTAAGATTAGATTTCTTCTCTTCTAATTGAGCGAATTCTAAATCAAATTTTTGTTTTACATATTCTTCCCCAAACATTGAGGGTGTTATATTATTTTCATAATAAGGTATTAAACATATTTTAGGATTACATGAAAATTGACCTGGTATCTTTTTAATAAAATTTCTATCTTTATTAAGATCATTAAAATTCATATCAAAATAAAAATATGGAACTTTTCTTTTTTCTGTATGAGGTACAATATTTTTTTGTATTAATGCCATAAGATATCCAAATGTTATGAAAATCTGAGGTGATTCATTTTTGTTTACATCCATATTTATACCACCAAGAGCTAATAAAGCCTTAGGTATTACTATTCCCCTAGTTTCCATTTCACCTGTTGAAGAATTGATCATAGGAAAATCTTCTATAACTGCATCTTTAATATGGTCTTTTTGATTTCCACTGCCTGTAGTTAGTATGGGTTTTACAACAGCATCAATAGTATCTCCTACAAATCTTCCTATATCATCAAAAACATTAAGTTTTTGAAGGAAAGTTTTATTTTCAATAGGTGGTTTTGGTGGCCTTAAGTCATTTGATGCCTTTTGGTATATATTATATAGTATACTATTTAATGTTGTTTTGTAAGCATTTGCTATTATTGGAGGTGAATCATCATCTTCTTCATCATCTGGATCTGGTTTATAACCCTCTGCAGATCCAACATTAATATTCATTTTTAGAGATTCTATTATTTCTCCTAATCCTGTTAATTTAACTATACAATCATAACTTCCATCTGGATTTAAATTCCATTTAAAATTAGTTATTTTACCATATACTCCCTCGTAATTACCAGATCTTTTTTTTCTTTCCGCTAATATTTTTTGTACTAATATATGCTGGTTTGCTCCTTGAACATTTGGATCAAATAAATAACTAAGTGCCGGTGAATAAAAATTATCAAATTGACCTAACACAGTGCCTAAATTACCACTATCTGTATCTAAATATGTACTCCACCCAAATTCTAATAATAAAGAATATCCAGGTCTCATGTATAAGGCATCAACTAATGCAAATTGATTTCTACTATAACATTTTATGGTAATTTCTGTTTTAGTTAAAGCACCATTATTTAAAAATTTAACTGATGCTCCTGTAATACCAGGCATAGGTACTAATCCTCTATTTGATACTCCTCCCCAACCATAAGCTCCATTAAATGTTCGCTCTGTTAAATTTAAACCAGCATTAGCTCTATAGGAGTCACCATCTAAAGCTATAGATCCTCCTTGCAATATAAAATTTCTAGCTGCTCCTGGGCCTGTTATTTCATTCTCATTAATACCATCTAAACCACCTAACCTTTTTAAAATATCTATCCCTCCACCTTCATCAGAATAAAAATCAACAGAACTAGCTAATCTAAGCCATGGAGTTTTTGATTGTTGGTAAAGGAGATTTACTGGGTTACTACTACTACCCTGGCCTAATGATTTTTGTCTAGCTTCTATTTGTTTAGTGACCCATGGGAAAAAAGGACCGCCCATTATATTTCCTGCCATAATTATAACTCATTTAATTTATTAAAACTGTCTATAATCCCACTAATATTTCTTGGGATTGCTAATTGTGAACCTGGTGATAAGTAAAGTGAACCAAAATTAACTTTATCTGGATTTGTAATAGCTATTATCCAATAGAGAGTTACATCTCCATAAAATCGGTATGCTAATAAATCTAATCTATCACCAAATTCTGTTTGAACGTAAATATCATCTGCGGTTTGAGTAACTTCAGGATATTCAACTGTTTTATAGTATTTATCCCTAATAGTTCCAACAAATCTATTTTCATTTCTTAATATTTTTATGTCTTGATATCTATTCATATTTTTTATTAAATAGCATTACTTTCATTTGACCCTTGTTGTAGATAATCTATAGCATAAGTATCTTCATAATTTGTACGTCCTGATGAATTAGCTAATGCTATGTATTTCTGTGTTGGGTCTTCTAAACTATCGGCTTTTGCAGGAACAAAACTTTGTATTGGTGTAAATGACATCCCTGTTACTTTAATCATGTGTGGTAATTCTTTAACTGATTCATCATTTCCACCTGTTTCATTTATTGCTATTTCCCATGTTGACTCCATTGGTACTGTATAAGTTAAACTTTTTATTATTCCTGCTTGCTCATATAAATATCCTCCTACCGTTAAACGTACTAAATTTCCTCGCATAAACCCAGCTGGATTATAATCTGGTGCAAGAGTTGATGCTAAATAATTTAATTTTTTATACATTGGAATAAGTTCTGCTTTAGATTGTGCATAAACTGTAAAATCCATACTAATATCCCTTCCAAATCCCTTATAATTATATAATTCTTCTCCCCTACCTACATACTGAACTGAATCCCATTTTGCTGTATAAGCATCACTAAAACCATCTATAAGTGCTCTAAAATGAATATAAGTTGCTGTTCCATCTGCTTTATCATTATTTATAACAGCTATTCTAAATTTAACAAAATCATTAGTAGCTTTTGTTAAATCTACTACGGTTGATTCATACATTTTTAATGCATTTATTTTATCTATTGCTTGTAATGTATTTGCAGCTACCCCATAATGTAAAACATTTTTTACCCCTAAATCACTACCTTTACCTGGGTCTCCTTGATTTACTCTTACTTGTTTATTTTTAGTTACATAACTTGGTGAAATAGATAATACTGAAGATACAGCATTTGGATCTTGTGCTGTTGATAACCCAAAATCTTTTATTATTTTTGTTCTAAAATCAGCTACATTAGTTAATCCTGTTTCAGAGGCTACTGGTATTGAATAAAGATCATCTTGTGTTAAAACACGAGTACCTCTTATATCTAGTTTTAAATCATTTGATGTTAACCTATCATTTCCTTCTAATCCAGCATACACACTATTATTAAAACTATAAATACTACCTGCTGGTTGGTCTATATACTTATTAGAACCAAGATTAAGAGCTAAACCCTCAATTAACCCATAACCATCAAAATCAGGATAAATATCAGCAAAGGTTCCAGTAACACCTGACCCAGATACAAATAAATTTCCTTTAGCTACTTGAGAACCGTCTACAAACCCACCATTTGGTATCGCTGTTCCTGTTTGATATTGACGTATACCGTATACACTATAATCATTAGGTCCATCTGGGTTTATAAAAGGGATAACTTTTGGTAATTTTGCATTTAGTAATCCTGTTCTTTGATCAGCAAATGGAATTCTAGTATCTCCTATACCTAAAATTGAACCTGGTCCTCCACCATATTCTAATACATTGGTTTGAATATCTCCCCCAGGATTTAATGTTATATTACCTCTTAATGTTTGTGATGATGTATTAGTATTAACTGCATTATTTAGATTAACTAATCTATTTGAATCTTCAATATCATTAGTTAAGTTTTGTTGGTTTATTGTAGAAAAATAAGTATTTAAACCTGTTGAAGGAAAAAATCCATTAAACGAATCACCTCCTACTCCCGTCATTGGGGAAGTTGGGTCTAGCCCAAATAAATTTAAATTTGCACCTAAAAAGCCTACTCCTGCTTGGAGTAAAGTACCTACAGGTGTGTATATACCTTGGTTAAGTGCTCCTCCAGCGTAACCTAAACCAAAAGAAGATTCTGTTTTTACATTGTTACGTGATAATACATTTTGTTTAGCTATGAATTCAAACCCGTTTGGCGACTTAGTATCAAACAACATTTGTGTTAATCTACTGACGTCAGTTAACGCAGCATTTACAGCCTTTAATCCGCCCCTTAATAAAAAATCAACCCCTCCATTAGATTGGGGTTGTCCATCAAGTTGTTGTTCAAAAGTATCATCTGCTCCTGGTATAGGTTTTACTATGTAGGGTTGACCACTTTTACCTTGATCCCACCTATCACCACCACTTGAAGTATACTTCAACTTGTTAAAATCAGTAGTTGAATTTATTAACGGCATTATGTGTGTATTACTTAGTTGCTCCTTGACCTAATATAAAACTATCGTATGTACTATTATTGTTGTAAGTATTAAATCCAGCTCCTGCTGCTACACCGTTTTGAGGTCCTGTAAAAGGTTGAAGTCCTGTTGGAGATGGTAAAGATACATTACCAGAAGCTCCACCTGCATTATCAAATCTAGGTGATACATCTCCAGCAATAGGATTACCATCATATGAATATAAATCATGCATTGTTGATGACTTAACTGCAGCACCTATACCACCTGGTGTAGATACTGGTTGAGCTGGGTTATTTGGATACCCTAATACGGATCCAATGGATTCAAATTTGTTTTCTAATGATTGTGCCATAATTATTTAATTTTAATTGTTTTGTTATAAATATTAACCCATTTTGGAGGATGCAATTGCTAGATTTTTTCCTACTTTAGCTCCATCTAAAAGAACATCTCCTCCTTTTTCTACTATTGCAATAAGTTGATCTAGTTTTTCAACTATTTGCATTTGTGCATCATCACCCTCATCTCCTCCTCCTAACATTCCTCCTAAGGCTGCAATTGGAGATGCAATTGCTGCCATTACTCCTGATGCTGCTCCTGTTACAGCGCTAGTTATAGCAAAATCTTCTAATTTATCTAATTTACTACCATCAATATCACCTAAAGCTGATCCTACTTCTCTTAATGCTTGAGCCATGTCCATCAATGCTGTTGAGGCTAATGATAATCCAGGACCCATTAAAGCTAATGGTACTAAAGCTAATGCCATAGCACCTAATGCAAAAGATCCCATTATTATAAATGGTGCCATAAATCCTAATCCTGCCATTGCTAATCCTAATCCTGGTAGAACTTCTGAAAATATTCTTAATTGTTCTGCATCTACATTCCCCATTGCTGCACTTCCCAATCCAATAGCTAGCATACCTACTGATAGTAATACCATTGCTGCTGATCCAGCTGCAATAAATGGTGACATAATTCCTAATTTGGCAGCAGCTAACCCAATTGATGGTAAAACTTCTCCAAGTATTTTTATTTTTTCTATATCTACATTCCCCATTGCAGCAAAAGCTAATGAGACAGCCATCATACCTACTCCTAATACTATTAATGCTGCTGACCCAGCTGCAATAAATGGTGCTATAAATCCTAATCCTGCTGCTGCTAATGCTAATAAAGGTAACATTAAAGAAAATGCAATCATTTTTGCTATATCTACTTCAGCTAATAAACTAAAAGCATAGGCAGCTGGTATTAATGCTAATGCTAATATTCCCATAGCTAATGCTCCTACTATAATATTTCCTCCTATATTACCCATTACTGCCATTGTAAGTCCTAACATAGCTAATGAAGCTGAAAATGCAATCATTTGTACAGGATCTACATCTTTAATCATCATTAAAGCTAAAGCAAATGCTCCCCCTAAAACTAAACCAGCTACACCTAATGCTACTGCTCCTTTTATTACATTACCCATCTGTTTACCAATAGAAGCTAAACCATCACCTAAACCTGTTAAATATGCTTTTATTCCTTCTCCGGATTTTTTATCCATTCCCTTTGTATCAGGTTTTTTCCCAATATCAGGTGTAGCATCTCCTCCACCTTTAGACCCTCCCATACCTTTTAAAGCACTAGCAGCACCTTTAGCCATATCCATTGTACTTTTTGCTGCATCAGCAAGACCTCCTGCTATCTTACCAACTACAACAGCTCCAATTGCAACCATTGTTGCTTCTATAAGATAAGTATTATCTAATATAGGCATCAATTTATCAAGGAAAGCAGCTGCTCCTTGAGTCATTTTATCCATTACTTTAGATATTGTTTCTTGGGCTGTTAATCGTTTTGCTTCAGATACAGATACATCTGCTGCCTTAGCTGCTTGTTCTTCTGTTAAACCATTAGCTATTTTTTGTTGATAAATCATTTTAGCCATTTCATCCCTAGACATACCCATAGCTTTAGCTGTAGCTTCTTGTTGTATTCTATTACCTGATGAAAATGCTCCTAATATTGCTTGGTTTTTACCTATTTCTTTAGCTACCCCTGCTAAATCATTATTTAATGCTAATTGTCTAGCTTTATCTAAATTTAATTGCTTACCTGTTAATAATTCAGCTTCCATTTCAGCTTCAATAGAAGATTCAAAATCTAACAATGAACCTGCTATTTTATCTACTTGCTCTAGTGATAACCCTAATTTTCGGGCTTCCATAGCAGCTTCTTGTATTTTTGCTGGTTGGCTTCCTAATGATAATGAAACGGCTGCCGATGCATTTCCTACATCTGATATTACATCTTTTAAATTAAGACCTGTTTTATTGGTTTTAACAAATGATTTAAATGATGCTTCCATTTCAGCCGTAACTGTAGATAATTCCTTACCACTTATTTTAGCCATTTTAGCTAAATTAGCTGCTTCTTTAGCACCTAATCCCATATTTTCTGTTAAATCAGCTACTTCGGTAAGGGTTTCTGCTGAAAAAACTACTTGAGCATTTACCCCTAATTCCTTAGTTAAGGCTACTACTCCTTTCATATAATCAATAGTAGTAACCATTTTGGTGTTCATACTACCTTGTAAATCTACATTTTGTCCTGTTATTTGCCTAAAATTCTTTTGTTCTTTGGCAAGTGCCCCCATGCTCTTTATTATAGCACCTATTACAACAGCAGGGTCAGTAAGAGTTGCAAAAGCAGATCCAATAGCTGATCCAACACCAGCTGCTAATACTCTCATTTTACCAAATGATTTATTACCTTTAGCTACTGCATCAGCAGTCTTTTCCATGTCTTTTTGAACTTTATCAAGTTTTAGAGCTTTTGCAAATGGTCCTGCCATAGCCGTTAACCCAGATAGTAATCCACCAGCTACCCCCATTGCTTCGTTTGATTTCTTTCTAAGTTCTATTTGTTTTTGAATGTCCTTTAAAAATGACTTTTCTTGGCTTTGATTTGCTTTCCCAGCTGCTAATAAAGCTTGCTCATTATCATTTAACACTGCTCCAAGTTTTTTCTTCGCTTCAACTTCCTCTATAGCAAATTTAATTTGATCAGCTGATGATTTTGCTCTTTTTTGGAGGCTATTTAATTCCTTGTCTGATAATCTATTAGTTTCTGCTTGAGCATCAGAAAGTTTTCTTGATATACTAGCTAAATTATTATATTCTTTTTTAGCTTGGGCAGCATAACTTACTTGTTTTCCTAATTCACCAGATATGCTATTAAAAATACCTTGATATTCTCTATAAATATCTTGGCCCTCTTTACTAAGGTTGTTAAATTCCCTTTGTGCAGCAGCAGATTGTTTTATACTTTCAGAATTTTTGCTCATTAGAGGTTAATTTTATTATAAATATCAAAAGCATCTATTTTCTAGATGCTCTTGTAGTATAATTGGGGGATGAAGATGGTGGCGGAGCTTGTGCGTTTTTAAGAAATTCAGGAGATGTTACCTTCCCATCAGTTGTTATTGATTTACCACCACTACTTTTTCCTTGTGCTTGTTTTGCTTGTCTATTTTCTTCTTCATAATAATCTTTTATTTTACTAAATGTAAAGGTCCTAAGCCATATAGGCATATTATAAACGGTATGCCAATCATAACCTCCTTTACCATGAAATACTATTTCATGAATTATAGAAAATAAACTTACTCTATAAGTCTGCGTCAGGCCAAAAAAACGTAAGCCCTATAGGGACTTGGATGTCCTCTTCGCCACCCTGGATAGTTTCTACAGGAACTTTTAAATTAACATCTGGTTGGAAGTCTTTTATATAGTTTCTTAATGCCCTGGAGTCTTGTGCTAAGAAATAATTATCTACATATTCTCTAACATCCTTTTTTTCACTTGAACCATCTACTGACACAATCATATATTTAAGACGTGTTGATAATTCAGGTGATCCATTAGGATTTATTTTCTTTAACCCCTTAATTTCTTTTTCAATTTTCATCTCATCACCATGTGTCAATAATTTAAAAGTAATTACTGTTCCTGATTTAGGTAAAGTAAAAGGAAATTCATTTTTACCGGATTCAAAGTCTTTATTTTTTATTTTTTTATTATCAATGATTGATAAATCTATCTTAACTTCTTCACCTTTATAAGTAATTACATAATCATTACCATAACCTAGTATTCTAGCTGCTATTAATAATGCATTTTTATCACCTACTATAAGATCATTATAATCTACTTTAGAAACTATTAATGCTTTTAATAATCTATCTAATACAGTACCATTTGAAATGTATGATTGATTTGTAAGGATATCTTCTTCCTTAGCAGTCATATATTTCATTTCAATTTTACCGGATGATAGTGGATTTTCTTTATCGTAAAGTAAACCTTTTGAAGGTAAATCAACGATTTCTGTTGGGAATTTAAATTTGGTTTCGCTCATATCTTTTATTTGTTATAACTTGATTTCATGTATACATATCCAATATAAAAAAAAGCTTGACCGAAGCCAAGCTATTCTTTAAAATATGTAATTTCTTTTTTAGAAATTTAACACGCAGTAATCCATTCCTAAAGTTAATGCGATAGTTTGAGCTTCCGCTTCAGTATCCCAATTAAATCCTTTAAATGTTGCATCTTTAATA
>TARA_R100000541_G_scaffold14222_1_pt1 | contig 11832 bp, 16 predicted proteins | sample TARA_R100000541 | Tara Oceans TARA_R100000541 (sample SAMEA2621416) | marine metagenome | biome: marine biome (ENVO:00000447); feature: surface water layer (ENVO:00002042); material: "saline water (ENVO:00002010), including plankton (ENVO:xxxxxxxx)" | depth 5 m | reverse complement strand
AATGTTGAAATCTAGGTAAATAAATTCTGCTGTTTTAGTTGGTTGGATATAAATAGCACCTACTAATTGATTTCTATCAATTACATCTGCTGTGTTATTAGTATCATCCATTGTTACTTTAAAAGCATACAAACCTTGTCTTTGTTGAACACTTTCTAAATATGGGTTAACTTGACTTAAGAATGTATTTCTAGTAGCTCCTGAGTTTTGTTCAAATACTAAATTATCTGATACTTGAGAGATGTAAGATTTCAATTCAATTAATAATCTTCTAACGTTTATTCTATCTAGAGCTGTTGGTTTAGTTTGTAGAGTTTTCTGACCAAATACTACAACTCCTTTTCCGGGGAATGTTGCTATTGGGTTTACTTTACCTGTGTATAATTCATCTCTATTAGATTGAGTTAATTTTCGCTCAGCTTGTACTACTGTTCCTAAACCACCTCTATTAATACCGGCAGGTGCAAACCATGCTTCAGATGAATTATCATTTGAGGCGTATACTCCTGGAATTAATGTTGAAGCTGGAACCCATACTAATTGTCCTGTATTTGGATCTGTAACCATAACCCAAGGCCAGTAAGCAGCAGCATATGAAGTATCTAAAGTAGCAGCTGTACCTGTTGTTGTTGTAACTCCTGATCCATAATTTTCAAGATCTACTACTATAATTGCATCTCCTCTACCTTCAATATTTGAAATTAAAGTATCTAAAGCTGTCCCTTGAACTCCATTGGTTTTAATTAAACCTGGGGCTGTTATTACGTTATATCTGAATTCATCTTTATTTGCTAGTAAATTAAAAGCAATAGTATAATCACTTCCTACTAACCCTTGTGTATTACCATCTTTAATTTCATTATAGAATTTATCTCCGGTAGCAAAACTACTAAATATTGATCCCCCGGCATCTCCAAATGATCCACTTTGGGCTACAGGAATAAAGTCTTTAAATTTATCTTTGGCATTACCGTCATTATCTAAATAATCAGGTGTTTTTAAGCTTACAGATTTAACTCTTACAAATTTTGAAACATTTGGATAACTACCAGATGTTTGTAAGTAAACATCACTTCCTGATCCTACTTTATTTTGCTTCATATCACCAATTTGACGAGCAATGTAGTTTGGTGATTTTGGATCTAATGATACATTAGTAAATGACTCTACTACTGATTTTGATTTTGTATTATCATCTCCTCTTCTAATTATTACACTAAATACTCCTGAAGATGTATTTGGACTAACAATCTCCCATCTTAAGTTATCAGATGACCCACTTGGTAATGAGCCTTCAGGTGATAAAGTTGATGTACTATTCATTATTTCACCTTGACCTATTGTTTCTAAAGTAAAAGTTCCACCACCTGCACTACCTGAAGCAATTGCTCCTGATGTACTACCTGAAATAAATGATGAAGTTGCTTCTGAAAATGATGTAGTACCACCTGAAGCTACTCTAGTTACTAATAATGTTGAACCCCCATTTTGGAAGTAGTTGTAAGCTGAAATTGATGTTAAATGTGAGTATTCATCTGAACCACTAGTAAATGAACCCCCAAATTTTGCAGTATATTCACTGTAACTTGTAACTAATGTTGGAATTTCTACTTGACCCTTTACAGTAGGACCTACAATTGCAGCTCCTGCTTGAATTGGTTGTGAAGTAATTTGCGTTTGGTCGTTTTCACGTGCTAATACTCCTGGGGAAATTAATGTTTCTGCCATTTGATTATGTTTTTATAATAAATATGTTAAATTTTTCTAAAAATCTAAGGAGTTGGAATAAATTCTTTAGTTTCTAAAGATATGGTTCCTTTCCCATACTTTTCTTCCAATTCTTTGGCTATAACTTGCTCTTGTTGTTGTAGTTGTTTTAAACTATTCTTAACATTTTCTTTTTCTAAGTCTAAATTCATTATTTGAATTTCAATACTTCCTGCAACGTTTGTTAAATTAGAGAATTGATTTCTTAATTCTTGTACTTTAGCAAATTCTTCTTCTGTTAAAACTTTTTTTTCCATCTTGATTTTTAGATTATTTATTTATAAATATTGATTTGGTTATTAAAAATTAATTATTTTTATGAATTGCTTCCACTTATTTGTAATTCTAATGCTTCTACTTTTTCTTGAAGTTTTTGTATAGCTCCATACATCATTTTTGTTATTTGGTCAGCTTGGAGGGAGAGGCTATCTTCTATTATTTTAGACCCAGCTAACACATCTTGATATCTTTCTCCGGGTTCTAAGATTATTTTATTATCTGATCCTGTAATAGCTACTGACCCTGTAAATTCAGACCATGTTGTGAAACTTCCACTTTGAACTGCTTTTGGGAGAACTTCTTTAACATCTTGAGCTATCCAACCTAATACATGCTTATCTTCTACTTCACCATACATAACCTCACTATTCCATTTAAAATGTTTTAAAGGAAGTGATTTTACATTATTATAACAAGTATCTATTGAAGCTGTTATAATGTTTGATTTTAATCTTGAATCCGAGGAGGAGTTCCATAAATTATCTGTAGGTTTGAATGATAAATTAGAATTTAATTGGATGGCGGCATTATTTGCTAATTTAAATCCATGATTTCCCCCTGTTAAAACATTACTACCTTTTCCGTACATTGAAAATGTAAAATTTTCTGCGGCATTTCCAAAATGAATCACTCCCCCCCCATTTGCTTCGGTAACACTGTTTAATATATAAAGTATATTTCCATGATTTAAGGTTGAATTCCATGTCATGTCTATAACACCATAATTAGAAGTTCCTGAGAAGTTTGTTATATCTAGAGAGGAAGTAACAAAATTTGAAGTGTCTTTTTCTTTTAGATTAATTCCTTTATTATTCGCAGCATACATAGTAACTGTAGAAGAATGGTTTTGGGTTGGGTTTAAATTAATTTGTTGGAGACCTCCACTTGTAGTGTCTGTCTTTAAGAAATCATTTACTCCTACCCTAATATCACCTCGTGAACCTAATGTTAAAATACTATCAGTATCTTGTTGGGTTATATTATCTGCAACTGTTAAATTATCACCAACATATAGATCATTTGAAGCTGAAATAGTAACTCCTAGAATATCCCCTGAGGATGTTATACTAGAAGCTATAATGTAACCACTAGCACTTATATTAGCAGATGATGTTATATTTTGAGCTGCAATTAAATTATCACCAAAAATGTCACCACTAGCACTTATATTAGCAGATGCTGTTATGTTACATAGTACTTCTAATCTATCATTAGTTGAAGTACCCCCACCAATTTTAATAAAACCCCCAGGTTGACCATCACCCTGATTATCACATTTAATATTAATCATTCCATTACCATCATTCACAGTTGATTCATTGAGGATAGTAGTGTTTTTACTGTTAATTTCTAAATTATTAAATCCCCGAATTGTAGCATTAGTGCCATCAGAGGCTATTTCTAAATCAGATATAAATCCTGGAACTCCTGCACCTATTCCTAATTTTATATTATCTCCAAATTTTAATGTGTCACTTGAAGGAAAATATTGTATATTACCCCCTTCTAAATTTAAAGCATTTGCATATACTGTACTATCAGTTGATATACTTCCAGTAACTTCTAGGGATCCTGATATTGTTATATCATAGGCATCTAATCCTGTAAAAGCATCAACGGATTGTGTTACGTGGGGAGCCTTAATGTCATTACCTGTTATTATTCCTACTTTTGATAATTCTTTTGCCATTATTTTTTATATTATTTAAATACTTTTTATTATTGTTTTTATAGTCCAGACTCCACTTCCTACTGAGGCAGTTAAAGCCATATGGGCTCCTGTAAGTATAGTAGTAAAGTTAACTACTGATGTTGAGCCTATGTCATTTGTTGTTGTTTCATTGAAAACTACATCAGATGTTCCGGGTATCCAAGTAGAAACTATCGTTCCTGCTCTAGCATTTGAAGCAGAGTGAGCTGTGTAGAAGAAAAATGCCCCTTCATATGATGAAGTTGGAACATTATATATAATATTTCCGTTACCTGTTGCTGTTACTTGTGTAGTATCCGTAAGTGAAGGAGTATTAGCGCTACCTATTAAAGTAGGTCCTACTACTTCTAAAGATCCTGTTATTTGTGCTGATCCTGTAAATGGGAATGGTTCTACTCCTGTTAATCCACTTCCATCTCCTGTAAATGATCCTGTAAATGATCCTGTGTTGTAAATTAAATTAAATGTAGTACTATCACCTTTTGTAAGAGTGATTTCTCCATTAGCTATAGAACCTGTAATTAAGAAAGATCCAGTATCTGTTGTAAGGGTAGATAAATCTATACTTTGAGATGTATTCCCTGGGAAGTAAAATAACTTTAATTCATTCCCATCAAGTGAAGAGGAGTAAAATACTGACTTGAAATTATTATCAACCTCAACAAATGTTAACTCTGAACCTTTTATTAATCTTAAAGTTATTGCCATTTTATAATATTATTTTATAATAAATATTATCCTTCAAATTGAGGAAAATCATTATTTAATTATTTTCTTTTTGTGATTCTAATTCAGCAAGTCTTATTTTCATTTCTTCTTCATTGGGAAATTCCTCAAGATTAGGTTGTCCTGTTGTTAGTACATTCCCCACTTCAACATCACCATCAAATAAAATTGATAAATCATTGGAGTAAATGATATAATATACTGTACTGTTTACTGGTTTGATAGTTGTTGTAGCCATTTTCTTATTTATTTTTTAAATTCCTCCCCCATCTGTAATTGTCCAACCCTTTGTGCTTGTTAAATAGTTTCTTACTTCTTCACTTTCTCCACCACTTTCATATTTTGCAGTATTAAAATGAGCAACCACGTTACTTTGAACAGTTTTTGTTGCTGTCGTCCCATTCCATCCTGTCCAATGTATTAAAGCATCTTGATAATTTTGATTAGTCAATGAGGTGTTTAAAAAAGCATAAAACATATTCGTCGTATTAGAAATATCTATATCTTTAATTCCGTCACCTTCAAAGTTTGTTGATAATCTAAAAATTTGGGACATGGTTGTTGGTGCTAAATTGGTTCCAGTAAAGTCTTCATTAAAATTTGGATTACTGTTAAACATCCTACTTGCAACTACTACTGAATTAAAATTAGCTTGAGCAATTCCATTTAGACTAGATGGTGATGAATTAAATGATAAATCCATTGTAGTTGCGGATGAAAATGAATAGTTTGAAAAAACTGTCCCACTATCCCAAGCAACTTGACGAAACGCATTAACAAAATCAGTACAATTACTAAAATTTGGATAATCAGTAGGTTTTAAAACAATGTTTGTTAATGTATAAAAACAAGCATTCATAGAAGTTAAACCACTATAGGTACCCCAATTGTTCAATTCAGTAACTTTTAATTTATCAGGTGAATCTATAAAACTATAATTAATAATTCCACTTGTAATATTTATTTTAATAATATATACACCTCCCGTACTGTATGTATGGGTTGGGTCTGTTGATGTTGTAATTGTTGAAGTTTGTGAATCACCCCAATTAATAGTATAATTAACTACTCCTGCATAATCAGGTGAAAAAGTAAATTCAGCAAGTCCATCACCTAAAGATGTATCTATTGTAAAAACTAATTCATCAACTGTAGGTGAGGGGGTTGGAGTAATTTGGGTTTGAGCATAGCTTGGAAATTCATCAGATACGTTAATTTCAGTCCTATCTTGGGTATCTCTAATTTGAGTATCATCTAATGTATTTACTACCTCTGTAGTGAATATAATTGAGTTTTTATTACTATACTTTTTAATAGAATTTAATTGCTTTTGAATAGTATTAGGTACTAAGTATCCATGTAATTTAAGTTGGAATGTACTTTTTACTATTCTTTCACCACCCTGATTTAATTCAATGGGTGTGGCAAATGAGTCAATCATGGCTTTAAATTTAAACCTTTCAGGATTTCCCCAATAAGAGTCTGAAGCATAACTCATTGATTCAATTAATTTATTTAATTGCTCTACATAGTAAGTTGAAATAATAAAATCATAAGTTATAGTAACATAATCTGGTACTACTACAGCATAAAATTGTTTTTTAGGAATTCTATTATTTAATATGTTAAAATTATCGTATGTGTTTTTTTGACTATACTTCTTTTCAAATACATGAAGGTTATTAGGATTATTAGCATCTAATTTATTAGTAAGTGTTCTATTTTTTTCAATATTAGCTCTTTTAAATGTAATCAAAGGCATCATTATCTTGCCTTTCTTATCTCTATAATATCCATCTTTTTGGATCTGTTTCCATCTTTCAGGAGAACCATAAATGATAGGAACTTTTTGAATTACACCATTTTGATCGATTTTAGGTTTAATTACATTTTCCATGTAATAAAAAATAGACTCATCTATTTCTTTAAAACCTAATTCAAAAGGTTTAACATCATCATTTCTAAAAGATGTTTGTTTTCCTCTATTATTTAAATTAGCACTATCATTAGGATTTCCCCTAGTTTCTCCTGTGTCTGGATTAACATAAGGTTCCTGTTGGGAAATGCTTATTTCTCTTTGGGTTTTTGGTATAGGTTTTTTTCCTCTTTGAGCCATTATAATAATCTTTCTCTAGTTATTCCTACTTTATCAGCTGGGACATAATGTGTTTCACAAATAATTGAAATACTTCTACCATAATCCTCTAAATCAGGATTGAAATTACCCGGATCATTTGGATAATCAGGGTTTTTACCTGTGAAATATTGATTTGATATAACTTTATCTACTTCATAATATCCTTCTTGATATAATACAATATCTCCTACTTCTGGGACTAAGTCAGCTCCATAATTGTGGTCTCCCTTATCGTAATTTTGGTTAAAATCCTTAGAAGCTTTAAGTAAATCATCCCGTAGGAATTTAAAAGTAACACCCCAATCAAAGTCAGTACCTAAGTCAGTTTCAGGATATTCTTGATCTTTTCTATCAACTAAACAATTAAGCAATATAGGACCCATGTAGAATTTTTCCTCAGCGGACTCTCCATATATGTTAACCTTAGTTTCTTCTATTTTATATTTATAAAATGAGCATTGTTGGGTAATAATATCACCCATCAATTCTCTATTTATATGTCTAAATAAACTAAAGTCTCTTTTTGTTCCAAATAATGCCATACTATCCTATATAAATTGGGAAAGGTACTTGAGATAGTTCTTTCTGTTTAAAATCTGCTTGTTGGGATTGAGCTTCTAATAATTTTGTTCTAGAAGTTGAATCTAAATAAGTTCTTAAATTTTCAATTAATTTTTCTTTTTCTGCAGTAGCTGAAGAAATTAAATCTGATTGGTTTAATGTTAAACTATCTCCAGGGATTGGAATTGTACCGAATTTACCTCTAACATACCCCAACATTTCTTTACATAATGCTAAAGCATACTCAAATATCCAACTTCTACCCACTGAGTTTATTCGGGAGTATTCAGGATTTTGGTAAGGTACATTAGCAACATTTGTTATTTTTGCAGTTCCATCTTTAAATTGAGCATCATATCTTTCAGATTTAAGTAAAAAGTGGAAGTATAAACTATTCATACCCGCAATACTTGAAGGGGTTGGAATTGGAAATATTCTTATTTTGTTATTTGTAATTTCAAATGAAAAGTTTGATTTTCTAATTTGATCATTCATTTCAATCTGTTGGATGATTTGAAGATCATAATTTAAAGGCATTAATGTAAAGTTAATTTGGGGTGAGTAATTACCCCAACCAAAGCTATCCATTAAATTCATTACCCCACCTCCACTTCCTACATAGGGATCAAAGAATTTTACAATTGCTGGAGGTGATTCGAAAAATATTCTTTTAATTTCTAAATCTCCTGTTTCATACCCCGAAGCAGAAGCCCAAACATTTAAATCATAATCTTGAACTGATGCTGTTAAAGCAAATGATCCTGTTTTATAATCTACATTACCCCCAGTTCCAGCTTCAACTCCATACTGTTCACTTAATGAGATAATTCTACCCATATTAGGAGTAACTAATTGATTATTAATAGAAACAGTATCAAATGAACTGGTATCAGCTCCTTCTAATCCTAAATAATTCTCTCTAATTTGATAGGCATAAATTTCATTTCCATATACCGTAGTTGCTTGCTCAAAAGCAGCATAAAAATTTAAATCTTGAAGTTCTACATCAACAATAGGATATCCTAACCTACGAGAGGAGAATAAAGCAAACTTATCAGCGTCAGCTTGAAAATTTGTATCCGTATCATAAAATCCAAAAGGGGTAGAACCTGTTGCAAAGCTACTTGAACCAGGCCATATGGGTATATTTGCCATTCTAATATTTTGTTATAAATATTGAGAAAGGATTATTTATTTCCTTTTGGTTTAGGAGTTCTGGGGATTATTGATTTTGTTGCAGCTTCTTCATAGTATTCTATTAAATCTTCTACAATAGAGTCTCTATGGTTAGTAAGTAATGTAATTCCTGCAAGATTTTTAATTTTAGATGAGGCTTTGTATAAAAACCTAAACCCCGAGTCTCTTTTATTTTTCAAATCAACTTGATGGTCATCTCCACAAATTATCATTTTGCTTCTTTTACCTATTCGGGTAGTAATCATTTCCATCTGTTCATGAGTAACGTTTTGGGCTTCATCTACTATTATACATGAGTCAACAAATGTTCTCCCCCTCATAAAGGATACAGGTACAATTTCTATTTCTCCATTTTCAACACACTTTTCAATTTTTACCTTATCATAAAGTAAAAACATATTTTGGTAAATAGGTTGAACCCAAGGATCCATTTTATCCCTTAAATCCCCTGGTAGGAAGCCTATTTCTTCTTTTGATACTGTAGGTCTAGTAATAATAACTTTGTCATACTCTTTTCTAAATAACCCATCTAAGGCTATTTGACAAGCTAATAATGTTTTTCCAGATCCTGCTGAACCTGCTAAAAGAGTTAAAGTGCTATTTAGTATTTCTTCCTTGGCTAGCTTTTGCTCTTCATTAAGTTGGAGTTTAAATTTAATGGGATTTTTAAGAATTTTTTGTTTTCTATGAACTTCTTCATTATGAGATTTTGATGCCATTTATAACTGTCTTTTTTGTTCCAATATAAATATAATATAAATTAGATCAATTACCAAATTTGAAATTTAAATACTTTTTTACTTTAGACCAATACCTTATAGTTGAGTTGTTTTTATAACCTTTGGGCCCTCCATTCCAACATCTAGCTATTATTTCATTTGATGATGTTTTATGATGGTAATTTTTCCACACATTAAACATTTCAATACTCTTTACTCTACTCCATCTATCTTTATTTTTAAATCTTTTAGGATTTTGTTGTATTTTAAGTATTCTATTTGCTTCACACACCATTATGGGTCTAATTTGTAAGCACCCTATAGACGGTACTTTCATGTGTTTATCCCCAATACAACTATCATTATTACTACTTTCAATATGGATAAGTGCCTGGATTAGGTTTGATGGTTTTATTATTGGTTTTGGCAGATCTATTGGTTTATTTTCTACTAATTCTCTACTATCACAGATAGTATTAGGAAGTAGCATCATGGCTACCCCCATACATTTTAATAAACTCATAAATTATAGTTGTTCGTTTTGTTTATGTAAACTCTCTAAAAATTCATCTAACTCATTCAATGTCCAATCTTGGAAATTATAAGTTCTAGGACGAAAACCATTTATTTCTTTATAAACATCAGAAATAATTGAAATTGTTTCATTTATGTCTTCTTGTACTTTTTGATCTATACTCATCATAACTTTTATTTTTTGCGCTGTTTAACCTTGCAACCTTACCCCTAAATATACGATGGCTTCCTCAGGAAGCCAAATTCTTTGCGTGTTTTCTTTTACGAGTATACGCTTTATTTGATGGGTGTATTTTATGTTTTGAAACCCACCCTGTAAGATTTTCTAATTCTATTTCTCTAGATGCTTTTCTATTGAATTTTAGGATTTGGTTTTTTGTTACTTTCATTTTTTTTATCTTCTAAAAGACAAGTAGACCTATTAAAAATTAGGTCTTCTGTGTCTCTATAATTTGGATTACCTCCCATTATAATATACATATCTCGAAATTTTGGGGGTATCTTTGATTTTGGTTTTTTGTCCATTGTTATTGTTAGTTATCTAAATCTCCAAAAATATAATTATCAAAATCATCAATGAAATCTTGATCTGTAAATAGATTATACTCGGTAAAGGTACTATCATTATCTATCCCAAACTTATTCTTAAGTGATTCTAAATATTTTTCAATATCAGATTGAGGATTACCCTTAAGAGCTTTTGCGGCGTCATTTACTATTCTTTCATAATCTAAAGTTCTTTGATCTTCATTTATAAATTTTTTCCACTTTGATTCGTAATTTTCATTCATATCTGTATTTTCTATTTTAACAATATTTTTTAACTCTCCTAAAGCTCTATCAAATGTAGATTTTTTAATCATATTCCAGCTACGATCCATTCTATTATATACTTGTAAATAATTAACACCTCCGGTTTGGAATTTATCAATTACTCTTTGCATAGTATCATCTATCTCATTACCCCTAACCGTAATGGTACCTCCTTCTTTATATCTTTCAATATCTCCAGTTTCTAAATCAATTGATCTAATATCTCCCATTACAGGAAATATATCATCAGGGTCGATTTTGTTTTGATTTAATGCATCGTTTAAATACTCCCCACCATCAAAATGGTTATAAATCATTTCAGCAGTATTTTCATCTGTTATATCAACTATGTATGCTCTTGTTGCCATTATTTTGATTTTATGATAAATATTATAAGTTGTATTTTAATTTATAGTTTTCAATTAAGCTTTCACCTACTCCTAACTCTAATATTATAGCATCTTTAGGTACGCCTGGAAGTTTAGGGTTGGATATGATGAAATCAATATTTTCATTATTCCATACTTTTATTTTAGTTTTAGCATTTGATCTTTCAGATGTTTTAAAAACCATAACTACAGGAGTTTTACCATATGATTTACCTTTTTCAATTTTAGGTTTTGAATATTTTTTCCCTTTAGGATAGGTAATTTCTACCTTATAATGGCCATTTTTTGCTTTATCTTTATCAAAGTAATATGTTGTTATTTCCCCTAATTCTGGGTTAGTAGTATATTCATTAACTACTTGGGTGTATTTTGTTACAACCTTAACTTCTTCTGATGGTCTTCCTCTACTCATAACTTTTATTTTACTGATTCTAAATAATTTACAAAATCTTCTAAGATATCTTTATCAACCCACCCAAAAATGCCACTACCATCATAATGAGATAATAATTTGTAGTATTTGGGATAGTTTCTAATTATTGAACTTTTTTTAAGTTGAATACCACTCCCATTTTCTTTTGTTATAAGCATTTCAAAAGAACTATAAAGACTATAATCTGTAAGATTTTTTCTAGGAAAACAATAATGTCCCTCACTTGCTTGAATGCTTAATTGATACTTCCCAATTTTAAGAGGAGCAATAATTTTACGATTTAAGTAAATACTTCCTACTTCTTGATTGTTTAATCTTTCTACTAATTCCATCATAACTTTTATTTTTAATAAATAAATTCTTCTTTAATTAATTGTTTATACCCTTCAAATTGATCTTCAGTAAGTCTACCTAATATAAAAAATGAATTTAAAGCTTGCATGGCATCTTTTTTAGTAAATGCTGTGTAAACCATTTCATCAATTTGTTCAATTCTATCAAAATCTTTTTTACTCATAACCTTTATTTTTTGCGCTGTTTAACCTTGCAACCTTACCCCTAAATAT
>TARA_R100000541_G_scaffold3483_5_pt1 | contig 12048 bp, 8 predicted proteins | sample TARA_R100000541 | Tara Oceans TARA_R100000541 (sample SAMEA2621416) | marine metagenome | biome: marine biome (ENVO:00000447); feature: surface water layer (ENVO:00002042); material: "saline water (ENVO:00002010), including plankton (ENVO:xxxxxxxx)" | depth 5 m | reverse complement strand
TGTATTAATTCCAGCTGGAACTTCTACAGTATACGATCAGTTACTAGGTACAAATATTAGACGACCATTCTTACACGTAAGGTATAGAGCTGGTGAAGCTGATGACAGAAGAATGAAATCATGGCTAACAGGTTCTGTTGGTGGTGCATTTACTTCTACTCTTGATGCTATGGAGGTTAACTTCTTATCAGAAAGATGTCTATGTGTACAAGCTAGAAATAACTTTGTTATGTTCGTAGCTTAATATTTATTGTGATATTTACCCTCGTAAAAACTACGGGGGTAATTATTACTCTTATATTTTTAACTATTTAATTATATTATATCATGTCAAAAACAAAAGAAAAAACTTCTAAAGTTAAAGATACTTGGGAAGTAAAAAATAGAACATACTATTTAACTGGAAACAAAGAACCATTAACGTTTACATTAAAATCAAGACATACGGAAAAATATCCGTTATTATATTTTGATCCAGAAACAAACGTACAAAGAGCATTAAGATATGCAACTAACCAAAACTCACCATTTGTAGATGAGCAAAAAGGAGAAGTTACATTGAAACACGTAATGTTTAAAGACGGTTCATTATCAGTTCCTAAAGAACACCAAGCTTTACAAAAGCTTTTATCATTATACCATCCGGATAGAGATAAAAGATATGTTGAATTTAAACCTCAAGCAATTGCTCAAGATGAGCTAGTAGACTTAGAAATACAACTAATGGCAATGAACGCTGCTAGAGATATGGACGTTGAACAAGCAGAGGCAATAATGAGAGTAGAGATTGGAAGTCAAGTAAATGATATGTCATCTAAAGAATTAAAAAGAGATCTAATGATATTTTCTAAAAACAACCCTAGGCTGTTTATTGAATTAGCTCAAGATGATAATGTTCAATTAAGAAACTTTGGAATCAAAGCTGTAGAAGCTGATATCATAAAACTTTCTCAAGATCAAAGATATTTTACTTGGAAAGCAACTGATCGTAAATTATTAACAGTACCGTTTGATGAAAACCCTTATTCAGCTTTAGCTGCATGGTTTAAGACAGACGAAGGTGTTGAAGTTTATAAAACTATAGATAAAAAAATATCTTAACATGTAATACTAATATAGGGCTCGTTCACTCGGGCCCAATATTATAATAAAAAATAATTCAAATGGCAATAAGCGTAGATACTGTATATAAAACAGTCTTATTAATCCTTAATCAACAACAAAGAGGATATATGACACCTGACGAATTCAACAAAGTTGGAACACAGGTACAGTTGAACATATTTGAAAAATATGCAGATGATCTTAATCAGCAATATCGCACGCCACAGAATGATACTGAATACGCTAATCGTATTAAAAATATTGAAGACAACTTACAATTCTTCCAAAGAACAGGCACCACAGCAGGTGCAAATCCTTTTACTTTAGTTCCTACAGATGTGTATAGATTAGGATCTGTAATGTATCAAGGTATTGAGCTAACTCAATTTGCTCAAAGAAACGAATTAATGCAAATTTTAAAATCTCCTTTAACACAACCAACAACAACTTTCCCTATTTATTTATACGAGAACAATCGACTGTTTGTTTATCCTACAAGTATAATAACACCTGGTGATGTTACTTTTTCATATTTAAAAAAACCTTCAGATGTTAATTGGGGGTATGTTCAAGGTACACTTGGTCAATATGTTTTTGATAACACTGCTGGTAACTTTACTGATTTTGAATTAAGCGTAACAGAGCAAACAAGCGTTGTAACTAGAATACTAGCTTATGCTGGAGTTATAATAAATGATCCTACTATAATACAAGTAGCTTCTCAACAAATACAATCAGAAGAACAAAATTCAAAAACGTAAAACATGGCAAGACCTGACGGAGGATTAATCCAAGAAACAAATCTACAATATTACGCCGGCGCGCAGATTATATATACATCAGTAGCTACTAGAGTTTTTACTTTTACATTTAATACTGACTTATCTTTAGGAAGCGCAACTAGCTTTGCTCCAACAGATCCAGATTTTACTTTAAATAACTTTAGAATATTTACCAGTCCAAACGGAATATCTAACTTTACTGAATACACAACAACATATCAATTAGCAAATAATGTAATAACTTTAGGTAATGTTCAAGCTGTTGGTATTTATGTTAAAGTACAACTAAAAGCAAACGCTGTAGCTAATAATTATGGTGGTTACGAATACACTAGTTTAAATGATATAGTTAATAATTACATTGTAGGTTACGTTGGTCAAGACAAATTAATACCTAGAGTAAATAGAACTGATGTTATATTTCATGCTAAGCGTGGTTTACAAGAATTTAGTTTTGATACTTTAAAAAGCATTAAAGCACAAGAACTTAGTGTTCCGCCTAGCTTATCAGTTACAATACCGCAAGATTATGTTAATTATGTAAAATTATCTTGGGTAGATGCAGCTGGTGTAAAACACACTATATATCCAACACAATTAACTAGTAGTCCATCTAATGCTCCTATACAAGATCAAGCTGGTAGAATCATACAAGATAACTTTAGTGAAAATATAGATGGTACTTCAATAACAAATGAAAGATGGGCGGCTAATAATCCAAATAATATAACTGGTCTATATGGTCAAAATGATTTACCATCAATAGCATTTATGAATGATTGGTGGGGAGAGTCTGCTTGGGGATGGGGAGGATATTATGGTCAAAGATACGGAGGAGATCCTGTTAACATGAATATAAATGGTTGGTTTAATATTGATGAAGCAAGAGGAACTTTTAATTTTTCTAGTGATTTAGCTGGTAAAATAATAATGCTAGAATATATTTCAGATGGACTAGCTTATGATTTAGATTCTAAAGTGCCAAAGATGGCAGAAGCGGCAATGTACGCTCACATAAATCACGCAATACTATCTACTAGAGCAAACATACAAGAATATATTGTACAAAGATACAAGCAAGAAAGATACTCAGAATTAAGAAACGCTAAGATAAGATTATCTAATATAAAAGTAGATGAAATTATTCAGGTAATGAGAGGTAAATCTAAATGGATTAAACACTAATACATGGCAGAAATTAAAAATACCTTTTTAAAAGGTAAAATGAATCAAGATCTTGACTCTCGGTTATTGCCTAACGGTGAATATAGAGAAGCTATAAATTTAATGATTAGTAGATCAGAAGGATCAACTGTTGGTGAGTTTGAAAATGTTTTAGGTAACACTTCTATATCTAATTTAAATGGAGACAATGCTGTTATAATAGGTCATTATGTAAACGAAACAACTAACAAGGTTTATTTGTTTGCTACTGGTTACAATAGCCCTACTGGCGTAAGATCTACTGGTGCTGATCATTTTATATATGAATTAAACTTAACTACCTTTAATAAAGTAACTTTAGTTACTGGTAATTTTTTAAATTTCAATAAATCATTTCCTATACTAGGTGTTAATTTAGTTGAAGATTTATTGTTTTTTACTGATAATTTAAATCAACCTAGAAAAATAAATATAGATTTAGCTAACCCTGGTGATATAACAACGCCAACACATTACGAAAATGAAGATCAAATATCTGTAGCTAAGTATGCGCCATGTGAACCTATAATAGTTTTAGATAGAATTAGATTTGAGTTAAAAGGTGGTGATGCTAGTGATGATACCGTGATTGGTGTTAATGATGTTACTGGTATAAAAATAGGCGATATAATATCTCCATATGATACTATTGCTCCATCTTCATTTCCAACTCCAGCTACTCAATGGAATAAAGCTAGCTATGTTATAGCTATTGGAACAACTTCTTTAACACTGTCTAAACCTATGACAGCTCCTAATGGTTTTGATCTAGTAGCGCAAAGACCTACAATGACAAATAAAACTTCAGAGCTTTTATCCAACGGTATTAAAACAAATCTTCTTCAACAAACATCTGGTGTTTATAGCATAATAGTAGAAGCTACAGATCATTCTCCAGACATAATGCCTAAAATAGGAGACATAATTATTGATCCAGCTAATCCATCAACCATACCAGTTAACACAACTATAACTTCAACAACTGCTGATCATGTTCCAACCGTACTTGACCAAGACTTTATTAGATGGACATTAACTTTTTCTAAAGCTATAACAACAGCAGCTGGTGCTATTGTAAAAATAAGTGCTAATCAAGATTATGACCCAGCTTGGAGAGGTGATGCTGCTTTTTTAGAAGATAAATTTGTTAGATTTAGTTATAGGTTTAAGTTTGAAGACAACGAGTATTCTTTAATGGCTCCGTTTACACAACCTATGTTTATACCAAAGCAATTTAGTCAATTTGGAGCAGGCACAAATAGTGATGTGGTAGATATGGACAACGCTTACAAGTCTACTATATTAAATTGGTTTGAAAATAATACTGAAAATATTATATTAAAAACACCTATGCCTTATTCTAAACCGGCTGATGTTGTGTCTAAACTTTTAATAACAGATATTGATTTATTGTATAAAGAATCAGATGCTTTAGCTGTTAAAGTTTTAGATACTATAGACGTTTCTTTAATACCAAATCAAACAGTTAATTTTCCATACATGCCTTTTAAAGATCCTGTTAATGGTGATTATTCGTCATATTATTATTCTTATGATTATGCTTCTAGCAAACCTTATAAAACACTACCATCAAATCAAACAACAAGAGTATATGACAAAGTACCTATAAAAGCATTGGCTCAAGAATTAATAGGAAATAGAGTTGTATATGGTAATTATGTAGACAAGCATAGCAGTCCTGCTTCTATACCTTTTAGCGCTTTAGTAGATAAAAAGAAACCTTATAATACTAATTTTGCACAATATCCTTATCATAATTTAAAACAAAATAGAACATATCAAGTTGGTTTTGTTTTAGCAGATAGATACGGTAGACAATCAGATGTTATACTTTCTTCTTATGATGATTTAGATGGAACTCAAGGTTCTACTATTTATTCTAATTACAATACTTATATAGAGCAAAACGCTGATCCTATAATAAATTGGCTAGGAGATACTTTACAAGTAAAAATTGATTCTGCTATTGGTTTAGGTACTGGACCTGGTCAACCTGGAGTTTGGAACGCAACAACAAATCCATTAGGATGGTACTCATATAAAGTTGTTGTTAAGCAACAGCAGCAAGAGTATTATAATGTTTACTTACCTGGTTTTGTAAATGGTTTACCTATAGTTGGTAGCGAAGACGAAAATGACACTTCTTTTTCAGTATTACTTAGTGACAATATTAATAAAGTTCCTAGAAACTTAAAAGAAGTTGGGCCTACAGATACAGAATATAGTAGCGAAGAACTTTTATATATTAGAGTAAATAATCCAAATATAAATGGCAAGTCAAATAGGCCTTATGGTTATCCATTAAAGTTTACACCTTGGAATAATCAATATTTTCCAGGTTTTGAAGATCAAGAAGTTTTATCTATTGCTACTATTAGAGACATGGAGATATCAGCAATACCTTTTAAAGCTAACGCTATTCAAGGGGACTATGGTCAGGTTGGAACTTTAGTTAATGGTAATAATTCAACGCCGGTAGTTATAGGTTCTATTCCTTGGGGAGTTTCACCAGCGGCACAACCTTTTTACAATTCTGATTTAAATCCTTTTGCTATAAAAATTGATACAACATCTAATGGAAAATATCCAATTGACGGAGCTAGTGTTCCTACGGTTCCCGGTGGTGTTGGAGCAACGACAAACGGAAATGCTTTAGGCAGTGAAAACGTTCAAACCATGGTACCTTTTTTAAGTGTAGCAGAAACTAAGCCAGTTTATTCTTTATTAGAAATATTCTGGGAAACCTCTTTACAAGGAAAAATAGGTACGTTAAATAGTTTAATAAACTCACAAGAACCCGGTATTACATCATTAACTAGTTCTTCAGCTTCTTTTCTTGAAAACATAGTTGCTGATGGTAAAATAGGACAAAGTATAAGTTTTATAACAGGTGGTGGTACAACAGTAACTGACAATTCTGAATTAGTTGTTAGCTTATTTTCGGCGTTTACAAATAGTGATAATACTACTGATGTTAAAAGTTTGTTTACTTTATTACATAACTCAAACGCTGCATATGATTTAGATGTTGTTGGTCCTACGTTTTGGTATGGAAGTAGTTCACCTTCAAGCGGAGTATATAATATTACTATAAAAGTAGTATATACGCCACCAGGTGGGGTTTCTTATACAAGTTTTATGCCTTATGTTGCTACATTAGGTAACGTTGCTCCAATATTTGATAATACTGATAACCCTACAAATATAGAACAAACAACAATAACAATAAAAACTTTTTCTGCTAAAAATGGTAGTTCATTTGTTGCTAATCAAACACAACAATTAACATTTGACCTAGACCCATCTCAAGCTAATTACTCAACAATAAACTCTCAGTTTAACATGAGCACAGCAGGTGTTTTAACAGTTAACCCTAATGTTTTAGTTAATTTAACAACTTATACTGTAGGCGTAAGAGTAAGAGATGTATTAGGAAATGGTATAGCTACAACAGCATCTATAAGTTTTACTGTAGGTGTTCAACATGTTAACAGACCAATATGCGAAGGAAGAGTTGCAACAACGCTTCCAGCTTGTACGCAAAATTCACAAACTAGCTTTATTAACTCATCAACAACACCGGCTTATTCTTGGCCTATAACTGTTGGCGGAATATCTTTTCCTCAACCAACAATTGATTATAATGTTAGAGATCAATATAATGCCGGTGGTACAGCTACTACAGGTGCTTTAACACAGGGTGTTATGCAATTGAAACCAACACTAACATCTACTTTAGCCCCAGGTGGCGGTAGTGTTAATTGTTTTTATACTATACAGCATAAAGCCACAGCGTCCGCAACGACGTGGAATCAAGCCGTAGATATAAACAACAATGTTATTGGTGCTGTTCAATTATCTGCTTCGTTTGGAACACCTGACAACGATACTTATAACTTTAGTATTGTTGGAGAATATAGAGTAGTATGTACAGATATATCAGGAGAAGGTTGTTCTGCAGCAGGCGGTACTGCTAGCTTTTTTGTAGACTTTTTAGATGCCACATATCCAACTGGCGCTTGTACTGGTCCACTGTAATAATCATTAAAAACAAGTAATTAATATAATATGCCACTAACACTAGAAGTTTCTTATTTCAACTCATATTACGTGAAGAGATTAGCAGACGCTCCTTACGCGCCTTTAGTAGGAGCAGACAGAACGGCCGTAACAACTGGCGCTGTTACTGCTGGAAGTAACGCTACGTTTAATAGCATTGGTTTAGGTATTCCTGCTATAGGTATGGTTGTAATAGGTGCTGGCGTATCTGCTGATACAAAAATAACTTCAGCTAAACCAGCTGGTTCTTCACCAACAGTATTTACTTTTGATAAAGATGTTACATTAACAGCAAGCGCTTATACGTTTACTTACCAATGGACTGGTCCTCAAGTATCTAATCCAGACGAAGATTGGTACATAGAAGAATCACGCATTAGAGGAGGTTATAATAACGTATCCACTGATTATGGTGTAAAAGCATATATAGTTGAAGAACAAGATGCCCAGACGCGTAGAGGAAACTCTCTTATATACTCTGGTATACTTAATTCAAGAACAGGTATTAATCAAACAAATCAATTTAGTGTAGCGGAAGAAATAACTAGAAGTGTAGATCCAATAAGTGGATCGATACAAAAGTTATTTGCTGAAGATACTAATTTACTTATATTTCAAGAGCGTAAAGTTAACAATGCTTTAATAGACAAAGACGCTATATTTACAGCAGAAGGTTCTGCTATAACTACATCAGGCCAATTAGTAATAGGTCAAATAACTCCTATTGCTGGTAACTGGGGTATAAGTCAAAATCCAGAATCATTTGCAGTGTATGGTTATATGAAATATTTTGTAGACAAAAACAGAAACGCTGTATTAAGATTAGCTGGTGGACAAATAACAGAAATATCAAACTATGGTATGATTGATTTTTTTAGAGATCAATTTTCAGCAATTACAAACACTGGTGTTATATTAGGTGCTTATGATAATTATAATCAAAATTATGTTTTATCTATACAACCTCTTAATAGATATGAACCTGATGGAACTCTTTACAAAACATTAACTTTTGACGAAAGATCTCAAGGTTGGACAAGTTTCTTTACTTACAAACCTGATGCTATGTTTAGCTCGCAAGGTTATTTTTATTCAGCAAAAGATTATGGTGATGCAAGTAATATATACAGACACAACACTAATTTAACTAGAAATAGTTTTTATGGTCAACCAATAAAACCTTCTTCAATACAGTTTGTATTTAACCCTTCGCCTAATAACATGAAAACATTTCACACTATTAATTATGAAGGCTCTAATGGATGGGAAGTAACAGCTTTTCTTTCTGACGAAACTGGTTTAAATGCTAGTGGTGGAAACTGGATAAACAATGTAGACACTATGGTTCAAGGCGTTGGAGCAACTCAATATAGAAAAATATACAGTTATGTAGAAGGTGCTTATGAAGAAAACGGTATACAATACTATGCTGGTTTTGATAGAAAACAAAACAAATACATGGCAGTTGTACCAAACAATACCCAAACACCAATGCCAGGTGAAGTTATATTTGGTAACCAAACATCAGGTATAAAAGCTTATTACGCAACAGTCACTATGAAAACAGATCTAGTAACAGATCCTAATGGATTAAAAGAATTGTTTGCTGTTAGTAGTACTTTTGCAACTAGATAAAATTAAATGGAATTAAAACAAATAGATAAAACAATACAAGACTTTCAAGACTTAATTGTGAACAACAATAACATGGAAGGACTTTATGGAGATGGAAAAAGTATAGCAGAAATACCTGATATACCTATCAAGCATAGTTTTGCTGATCAATTATATGTAAGGCAAATGGATATGAAAGCCGGTCAGGTTGTTATAGGCGCTATACATAATCATCAACACGTTTGGTTTTTATTAACAGGTAAAGTTATTATTAATAATAATGGCGAAAAAATAGAACATATAGCTCCTTGTTACACGGTTTCAGAACCTGGTTCTAAACGCTTAATATATGCTGTTGAAGATTCTATATTTGTTAATGTACATAAAAACCCTAGCAATACAAAAAATATAAAAAAGTTAGAAGAAACAATAGTTTCTTTTACACGAGAAGAATATAATAATAAAAATAAATAATATGAGTTTCATAGCAGCAGGTTCAGCCGCAGTAAGTTTAGTCGGAGGTATTTTTGGTTCTAGAAAAGCTAAAAAAGAAGCGCGAAGACAAAGAAGACGACAAAAAAAACTACAAGCTAAGTTAAATCATTTGGAAGCAAATAGACAAGATGTTATAAATCCTTATGACAATGTATCTAGTTTAGCTGGTATGGCTACAGACTTGTCTAATACTTTGTCTAATCCTATGGCTAATTTATCTGTTGCAACTCAAGCTGCTGAAATGCAAATAGAAGAAGCTGATATAAGTTTAGCTAATACGTTAGACACATTAAGAGCTACAGGATCTGGAGCTGGAGGCGCAACTGCTTTAGCACAAGCTGCTTTAAAATCTAAAAAAGGTGTTGCAGCTAATATTGAAAGTCAAGAAGCTTCTAATGAAAAAGCTAGAGCTCAAGGCGAAGCTACGCTGCAGACTCAAAGAATGGAAGAGAAAAAAAGAATACAAAACTTAAATATATCCGAAGGGCAAAGAGTTCAAAATGCAGAATCTACAGGCGCTGCATTTGTATTTAATCAACAAGAGCAAAGAGAAGTTGCTAAAATGAATAGAGTAGCTGGTCAATTAGACAACGCGGCTAATAACGCTGCTCAAGCTAATAGAGATTCTACATCTGCTATAACTGGAGCTTTAGGAAGTATGGCTCAAGTAGGAATAGCATCATTAGGATAATAATTAAAAACTAACATGGAGAATAATAAAGCAGAGATAAACAGAACTAGAAATAAGGTTATAAAAGAAGTACAGCAAAGTAATGCTTTAGCTTTTAAACCTGAAATACTAGGCTCTAGCATTAGCGAGTCTTTTGATGTTTTAGGTAGAGCATTTGAAGGAACAGCTCAAAAGTTTGCTAAAGCTCAGTTAGCTTTAAAAAATGGATCATCAGAAGATCCTAAATTAGATACAAAAATAGTAACACAATTACAAGATGCTCCTAAAAAATCTATAAAATTTATGGAAAATTTAGTTGGTGAATTAAGTGCTGTAGAAGACAGAAACTTTGATATAAATAATAATGCAGAGTATTCTATACTAAACGCAATGATTACAAAGAAACCTGGTTTTTCTCCTAAGCAAGGTTTTGCATTAGATTTAGAGCTAAAAGAAGATGGAACACAAGAGCTAATAGCTAAAGGCCCAGGTTTAAGAAGTGGTGGTTTAAAAATTAACAGCGGTACACTAGAGTCGTTAATTGAAGCAGGTAGTTCTATAGTAGCTGAAACACCTGAGATTGAAAAAGACATGGAAGCTTTATTAGCTGAGTCACAATTGTTTGATCCTAGTATGGTAGGTCAAGATGGTAAACTATCTGGTGAAGCTTTTATAAACGAAGAGTTTATTTTAAAAGGACCTGAAGGCAAACCTATATACGAAGAAATAGATCTTGGTGAAGGTAAAGCTAGAAACGTATTACAGTACGATGAGAAAAAAATGATATCTAAACTAAAACCTTTTATTGATGCAGAGATAGCAGGTATTATAGAAATGGGAGAAGAAGGTGTTATAGCAGCTTGGAACACTACAATATTACCTAACGTCACTCAAAGTGATGAAATGGAAACAAGCAAAGTAATGTCAGCTGATAATGATAGTTGGTTGTACGAAAAAGATTTACCTTTGTCTCCTAAGAAAAAAGAATTATTTGCTGAAAAATATAAAGAACATTTTTTAAGAGATTACTTATATAAATTTACTAAAAACCAACTACCAACAATTGAAGAAGATAAAAAAATATTTAATAAAAAAATTGATATGTCAAAAGACGTTAGATTACAAAAAATATTTAAAAAATTTGGTTTAAAATAAAATTAAATGGAAGACGAAAAATTACAAGAAATTTACTTAGCTATAGACTCAGACGAAACTATGTCTGATGAAGAAAAACTTGAAGCAAAAACTTTAGCAAAAATAAAGTATGAAGATAGTTTAAAAAATTCTGAAACTGAAGAAGTTGAGGGAAAGGAAAACGATTCACTGCCAACGGATGCGGATGTGGATCAGGAAGATGTTGTGTCCGAAACAGAAGATATGGAATCAACATCGGAAGATGGTTCTTTGGATTCTCAAGAAAAAACAATTAACGAACAAGCTGAAGAATTAATAAAAAACGACAAGAAGAGGTTTGATGATTTAAAATTAAGATTAGAAAACGGCGAAGAAGATTCTTTTACTAAAGAAGAAGCTGAGTTTTTAAATCAATACGAAGATGAAGATGTTTCTATAATAGGAAATATAATTCCAGAACAACAAACTATTGAGTATGATAACGGTTCAAAAGAAACTTACAATGAAGTTATCAACAACATGAATAATCTTCAAGAAAATTATGTAATAACTGGTAAAAAAAGTAGTGAGTTATATAATTTTGATGAAAATTATAAACCTATTTCTTTTAAAGAAAACGTTACTGATGAACAAAAATTTGATGCTTACGTTACTTCTCAAGATAAAAATATATTTGACATAAGTGCTGGTGGTGATCAAGAATTAGAAGAGGTTGGTATAACTAATTATTATATTAACAGTAATGGTGAAAAAATTAAATGGAAACCTGGTGAGCGCCAAGAAGCTTTGTTACTTAAAGAAGTAAATATACCAGAAGTAGAAAACTCTATACAGTCAGCTATTGATATTGCTGAAGCAAGTTTAGAAATGCCAGACGAACTTTTAAAAGACAATGATCAAAAAGTTGTAGACTTAACCAAACCAGAAGAAGTAGTAAATATTAAAAATACAGTTTTTAAAGATTTT
>TARA_R100000541_G_scaffold20523_1_pt1 | contig 12098 bp, 7 predicted proteins | sample TARA_R100000541 | Tara Oceans TARA_R100000541 (sample SAMEA2621416) | marine metagenome | biome: marine biome (ENVO:00000447); feature: surface water layer (ENVO:00002042); material: "saline water (ENVO:00002010), including plankton (ENVO:xxxxxxxx)" | depth 5 m | reverse complement strand
GTTTGACATGATATTTCTAGACCCTGCATACTTTAGTAGCGCTGTTGTTGGGAATAATAGGGGCATCAAAAAGTATGAGTTTATGCTTCCACCAGAATTTAAAAAAGCAATGGAGAGTGTTCCAGATTTAATAAAAAACAATGACGGCCATGTCTATCTTATGTTATCTGGTGCCCGCACTGCGCAAAAGGATATGCTACCGTATCTTAATGCTATGAATGAAGTAGGACTTTCTGTAGTAGGAGAGGGCAGTTACACAAAAATGAATAAGAATGGCACACGTGCAGGATTTCCAACAAGAGCTGGATATCTACCTATGGCGCCAGAAAGAGTGTTTTTATTTACAAAATCTGGTATAGCAAGAAAAGGCGAAAAAACTTTAGATAATCTTGACTTTAGGTTTGTTAGACCGAGCTGGAGAACAGGAGCTTATCAATCAGAAAAAGCACCTGAACTACTTAACGCACTTATTACTAACTCAACACTTGAAGGAGAGTCAGTGCTTGATCCATTTGCCGGGTCAGGTGTGACAGGTGCAGAAGCTATTAAAGCAGGTAGACAAGCAACTCTTGTAGAGGTATCAGAGAAAGCGGTTGAGGACTATATAATACCAAAAATAGAAGGTGCACAAAACAACATACAAGAATCACGAACTGATACAGGAGGAGTTGAGTACGTAATATTTGGAAAATCTCCTAAAAATCCTGATAAAGAAGACCTGTTAATGTCAGAAATACCGGGAAAGAAAGGAGAAAAAATTACATCGGAGAAAGCGGCTAAGAAAATTGAAAAAATATTAAAGGATAAGTATGGGGCAACAGAAACTAGAATAACTAAAATAGACTTATCTACTCCGCCTGACTTTATTAACACAATACAAGAATCACGAGATGATACAGAAGGCGAATTTAGTGTAGCTACAGAGCTATCCCCCGAAGTACAACAGGTTCTTAGAAAAAGCTTTATGGGTTTTGAATCAAAAATGCCCTCTTCTCAAGTGAGGAAATTAGCATTTGAGTTAGAAAAAATGTACGCTGAAAATGGTATTCCATTTAATGGGGATGCAGCGTATTTTATGTCGTTCCACGTATTTGATGTAGTAAAAAATGGGGGAAAAATAACTCCTATAACTAAAACTACTAAAAATACTAAAGGTAACGTTATTGTTCAAAATAAACAAGGTATTCCTATAGCTGCGGCAAGCGTTGAAGTATATCCACAGGGAAAAAGGAGTAGATTTCCTAAAAGAAAAATAAGTTCTGTTGTAACTGACCCCGCAGTTTATATACCTAGTGTAGGAAGCCAGAATCCACAGGCGATGGACGCACTATTAGAAGAAGTAAAAAGAATAGCTAAAGAAAATAACATTCGCCACGTTGTTATGGAAGATGTAACTAGTGAAGGTGCAATAAAAGCTTTTAAACGCAGAGGTTTTGTTGATGCTAAAAAAGGATTTTTTGAAGGAGCAGCTCTTAGTGACCCTTTAAATTGGAGGGGGCAGAAAAAAGGGGAGTTACAAAAAAATGTAGTATTAGACTTAGAAGGTGTACAAGAATCACGAGATGATACAGAAGGCGTAGTTCCTACAGGACAAACTGCAGCGACAATAACAACAGAACTTGTAGAGGAGTTTGGTAACAACATAAACAAAGCTATTCAAAAAGGCATGCTGGTTATTGTAGACGACGTGAGTCAGCTGCCTAGTAACGTTACTATGTCTTTGAAAAAAGATGGTGTTATACCACCTAATGGAGCCTTTGATAAAGACTCAGGAATTACATACCTTATAGCTAACCGAATAGGGCAAGGTAGAGCGCGCCGTGTATTGCTACATGAAATAGGTGAGCATTACGGACTAGAAGGAATGCTAGGCAAAGATTACGAACCTACTCTTAATCGACTTAACAAACTTAAAGATACAGACGAAACGGTAGGTGGAATTTGGGAGTCTGTCACTCGACAGTATCCAGATTTAACGGTAGGAAGTAAACCATTCTTACAAGAAGTTATGGCTAAGATAGGTGAAGATGCGCCCAACAACTCAATCTTTAGGCGTGTAGTAAGTTTAGTTAAAGAGTTCTTACGCAAACTAGGCTTTATTAATGTAAACAGTTTAACTAAAGCTGATCTTCAAGACATGGTATTAAACTCTCTAAACGTATCTCTAGCAGACATAAGAAGTACAAGCCAAACAACTACAGGTATACCGGCTTTACAGATGTCTAAAGAAAAACTACAAACTATTGCAGGTTGGAAGCCAGAACGAATAACTAAATTTTTAAAAGACTATAATAATGTTGAAAATAAAAACGGCACCCGTTATGTAGCCTTAATGTCGCCTCAACAATTTTTAGATTTAGCAAAACAAAAAGGTGAAGGAACAGAAGTAGAAACAATAGCATCTTTAGACACTAAAATTGATAAAGAATTTGGTACACCCGGATTATATAAAGGCAAACAATATATTTATCTGTTGGAATCTGAGCTTGATAGGCTTAGGAAAGATATGGCAAAAGCAGAACCTAACTTAACTAAAGAAGAATTAAATACAAAATCGCATAATATATTCTGGTATGGCTCTACAGATAAAGATAATTTAAAATGGAATAATAATCCAATACCCTCAAAGCTACCTGACGACAAAGAGGGGTTAGGCCAATATGGCACTGTGCCTTTTTTACAATTTGAGCACCCTCTTCTTAGAGCTAAAAACAGGCAAACTGGAGAAACTACGCAAAGTAAAATTACAGGCCATGAAGGCAGGCACAGAGCAAGAGCTTTACAGCGACTAGGCGTTACACAAATGGCGGTATTTATGGAGGGAACGTCAAGAGACCTAAACTCAGATGAATCTGCTCGCATAGAAATTCCAGGTTTAAAAGGTGAAATTTTTAAAAGAGAAGGCAACACTAATATAAAAAACACTGTCATAGAAAACATAATTTCTATAGAACCTAAAAATGAAGCAGCCATCAGAGAAATGATAGATTTTAATGTTAACCCTGAAGTGTCTCCTAACCTTCAGTTCTCAATCCCTGATGGCTATGATTCAACTGCAATATTTGCACCACCAAACAATGCTAATTCTAAGACGTTCTTTAATAAGTTTATAGATACATTTGAGTCATTTAAAAATACGCCTAAAGATTCTTTATTAGGTTTGTTTGAGAAAGGGGGAAGTGCTTATACCTCAACTAGAATTAATTTAGCGGGAACAGCTAGTGGGGTAGAAGAAAAATTAGGAAAAGAATGGACTGGCGCTATTGAAGATGGAATTACAGAAAATGTTCGTGCCGATATTGTTCTTAATCAAGCTTTAGCATCTGATACTATGGCTGCACAATCTGCTGAAGAGGGCGCAGTAATATTGTTACCAAATGGTTTAGCTAAAGTTGAAAAAAGTGAATACAATATTAACCGAGTTTTAAGTATAAGAGACGAGATAGGTAAACAATCTACCCCAGAAGTTGCAAGGCATGTTACTCAAGCATATCTTATTGCGCGTCGATATGAATTAGTGTTAAAGCTAATAGAGAAAAAACGAAACAACCTTGAAACACTAAAGGAAAATATAAAGAAAGAAAAAAGTATAGTTAAGACTTCAACAAAAGATGATAAAAAAGAAGCACAGAAACGATTAACGCGTTATGAAAAACAACTTGCAAGAGATGTACATTTTATTGAAAGCCGAACTAAAAGAGACGCTGAAGGTAAGGTAATGTGGATCGCAGTAAGCCCAGAACAACAAAACGCTATTGCTCCCGGTTTAGCATTGGCCCAACAACATCCTCAACTTATAGAGATGGGAGAAGTAATAGACGGCATTAACGAGAATAGAATTAATTTAATGGAAAGCTCAGGTATCTACAGCAAGGACCTAGCAGATTATTATAGAGAACAAAAAGGTTACGTGCCTTTATTTAGAAATATGAATGAAGAACTTACCGAACTTGATAACGCTAACCCTGGAGTAAAATCACATTTTAACGGTTTTGCTGATGTAGGAAAAGAATATGGGTTTACTGGTTCAGAAAAAGTAGTCGACGATGTTATAGGCAATATACTTAAGCAACACTTTTTTTCTGTTAACGCTGCTGTACGTAATAATGCTAATCGCGTTACTGGAGAAATGGTAGGAGTACGAGATCAAGATGGCGAAGGAGAAGTAGTTTATTCTGTAAAGAAACCAGAAGGCGCGGCGGGAAATGTATCTGCTCCAGTATTTATAGATGGTGAAAGACTTTATGTAGAATATCCAGACCCTAATATAGCAGTCGCTATTCAAGGGGCGCTCCCTGTTTACGACGGCATCTTAGGATTCTTTGGTAAATTTTCTAAAATATTTAGATTGGGTATTACTTCTAATCCAATTTTCCAAACCTATCAAGTAGCTAATGATGCTATTGGAGCCTCACTATATTCAGGAGTAAGAAATCCTCTTGATTTAAGTAAAAGAATTATCGGAGGGTTTTACAAAAATCAAAGTTATACCGGAGGAAACACTGATGCTATTGATGCACAAATGAAAAGACTGGGTATTGCAGGAGGCTTTGGCTCTACATCAGAAGAGATACAACGTACTGCGTCTCGAAAACTAGGCGTAGAAAACGCTACTAAAATAGAAAGACTTTATGAGTCAGTAGATAAATTTGCGTCTAAGTCTGATATAGCTCAACGTCGAGGTATCTTTGAGCAAACATTAATAGAAACTGGAGGTACATTACAGGCTGACGGCTCAATTGTGGGTGGTAATGAAGTGCTTGCTATGAACCGAGCTCTAAATATTATTAACTGGCAGAAACGTGGCGCTGCTACTTGGGTACGAAAATTAACTCACGTAGTACCATTTTTAAATGCTTATTTACAAGGAATGGATGTACTAATTAATGCACTTCGAGGTAAAGGGTTAACAGGAGGAGATGCTAAATTAGCTAGAGCGTTGCTTTATAGAAATGCTGCATCACTTCTCATGCTTAACTTATTATACTCGTTAGCAGTTTCCGGCAGTGATGATTATGAAGAACAAGATGATAGGATTAAATTTAGAAATTATATTATCCCGGGTACAGGGTTTAAATTACCTATCCGAGCAGAACTTTCTTTATTAGTTAAGTATATTCCAGAACAGACAGCGCTAATGATTAGCCAATACGGTAGAGAAGGCGCTATAGATATGGCAAAAGTTAGTGACGCTACTCTTACTGCAATTGCGGATGCAGGGCTAAGCCCAAATATATTTCCTCAATTAATAAGGGGTACTGTAGAAGGTGTTACAAATTATAACTTCTACACTGATAGGCCTTTAGTAGGTACAGGCTTATCAAGGTTAGCAACAGAAGAACAATATACTGAAGGGACTTCAGAATTAGCAAAATTAATAGGGCAGTCAGGACTTATGTCTCCAATTAAATTTGATCACATTTTTAAAGCTTATACAGGAACCATAGGAGCAACAGGACTATTTTCTATAGACCTAATATCAAACGTATTTCTTGATAATAAAAGACCCTCTCCTACGCTTAAAAATTTCCCTATACTTTCCCCGCTTATTTATAATGAACAAGGACGAGATGCTATCAACGACTTCTATGATTTAAAAGAGGAGTCTGACGAAGTTGCAGCTACATTAAATAGACTACTAAAATTTAATCCTGAAAAAGCTAGAGAATATAGAGCAGATAATAGAAAACTTATTGGAGCTAGGAAACAAATTAATAAGCTAACAACCAGACTAAGAGATATAAGAAACACAAGAAAACGAATCTTAGCTTCTAATATTTCAGCAAGCGATAAACGATCTAGAATAGAAAGGCTTGATAAACAAGCTCACAATGTTGCTCGTAACATTAGTAAAATTAGAATACGTGTTAATGAAGACCTATGATATTCGCCAACAACGGACACCCATGCACCCGTCTTTAATCGTAGTAAACGCTTTAACTTTTATTTTAGCCCGCTTCGCCCCTGACTCTATTGCATAAATAGCTTGGGCAGTTTTTAAAGTAGGCGTAAAAAAACTATCCCCTACTTCCATTGCTTCAAACGGGTATACCCACTCTGGTTCATCATATAGTGTCATTGGCTGTCTCTAACGCGTCTTTAAATTTATCTAACTTGAGTGCATAAGCAATAACTATAATACTACCCGTAGCGCCTTTCCATCCTGCTCCTAAACGTTTTTTAACTTCTTTAACTTCAGTTCCTAGCTTCCCTAGTTCATGAGTAAATTCTCGAGAGCTTACCATATTCTCAGATAAAAACTTTCGGAACTCAGGTCTAGAAATAAAGACAATATTGTTATCCATCTCTGCTCGAATTACTAAAGGAGATCGAGGTTCCATTGATATTTTACCCTCTTCTAAAGCTAAGATGCCTGTCTGATGACTATTAATAAATTCACCTACTAAAGATACATAATCTACTTGATTAACTTTAACTACATTATCTCGAATAGCAATAAGCTCACTAACAAGCCTGTCATATATTCTATCTAAATCGTAGTCAATGATATGAGCTTTTAAAGCAACCTGTCCCGCAGTAAGCGTAGCTGAAATTAAGTTTTCATAAAATCTATAAGCAGTGTCTTCACCAAAATCTTTTCTAAATCTATCTACCCAAGCTTCCATCATATGTTGAATCTCAGTGTCAGAATATTTATACAAGTTAAATATAAAATCTCTCCCGGCCCACCCATAGTTAAACCTAAACTTATCAAATATCTCTCTGCCCATTTGTGCATCATCTTTAAACAACTGAGGTTTTTTTACTGAGAACTCAATTAGTCGAGCTACTTCTCCATTAGGGTCTTTCTTTAAGATAGATAACTTGTCATATAACGAATGATTAGAAGTGAATATAGCTATTAAACTAGCAGACATTTCATGCTCACGCTCAGCATTAACCGAGGCTTGCATACGAATTTTAGACTTACCTTGAGAAACCTTATGTATAAGTTGAGATAAGTCAGCACCTTTAATGTTGCCCACTTCATCTAATCCAAAAGGAATATTTTGAAGTCCTAAGTATCTACCCGTCATACCATTAGCTGTAGCTTCAAGAACAGATAAGTCTTTAGGATTACCCCATACAGATAAGCTGCTATACAAAGCACCTGTTTTAGCTGCGCCTGATTCCCCTGTTAAACAAACAGTAACTCCGGAAGTAGAAGTGTAGTTCATAATAGCTGACCCAAAACCAGTCAATAGAGTAAACGCGTGAAGTTCTAGTGTACGTTGGTTGAGTCGGTTAGCTGCCTTCTTCCAAGTTTGATAGTCACCACTAGGAGTTAAGTGCTTTGCTATACTTCTACAAAGCGGTGAGGTAGGCGAAGGAACCTCTTTTCCCTTACGAGTTAATTCGGTATCTCCTACAACAAATGATTCTTTCTCAGGAGTCCATCCCATTTGCATCCGCATAATTTCTGCGGGTTTTTCAGACATAAGATAATGTCCCCATTTAATTACATAGTTCATAAGATATTGAGCTCCCTTTGGATCAGAATTAAATAATACCCCTTGACTTGCCATAATTTCTTTAAGTCGTTCTACTGCGTATACATAACGCATAGGCAATAAAAACTCTCTCTCAGGGTCATGTGGAAGTACCGCTTTCATAAGTAAGCAGTCGCCATCAGCAGGGCTATAAATTCGCTTAATAGGAAAGACGTCGTACAGTGTTACTAAGATAGGCTCAGGCTGTAATTGAGCTCCCTCTTCGTCGTACTTAGGAGTAGGCATATAGTATATACCTCCTTGTTTACCATATACGTACGGGTAAAGGCCATCTGGAAGCGCTACTAATCCTCTTTGTTTCTTTAAAGGATTGTGCTGTTCCTCTACCGCTTCTATTGCAGTAGCGGGAATAGAAGACTCCACTGGCATAGTCTCTTCAGCTTGTTTAAATACTTTACCTAAAGCTAAAGGATTAGTTATCTTGCCCCTATGACTACACCCGTTACAAATACCCGGGTTAATGCTATTAAACGTTTCACAAGAATGTGGCATGTTTTGAGATTGAGTAGCTTTCTTTTCCGTTTCTTCAAAATTATAACCCGGATAGTCTTGAGAAATAATATGAATAGCTGCGTCCCTATCTTCACAATGCTGAGCAATAGATAAACCTGAATACCATAGTGGCTCTGTTAGTTCTTGAGCATTATCTAGAATATACTTAATCTGATTGCACCCTTTGCCTTTCCGTGAAACCCCTATTATCTTCTCAAAACTAGATTCAAAATTATCTAACTTGAGTAGTTTACGCTGCTCTCCTGAAATAGTAGATGGGAGGCTTTGAGTTATAGATTCTTTTTCAAGTTCTGCTTCGCCTAAAAACCCTTTACACCCCTCAAAACTACACACCGAGTCGCTCCAAAATATAACTTTAGTTGGCGAAGGTGGGTTAGTCTTATGGTTAAAAGTTGCGGGACTACGTAGTATGCGAGATAAATCTGCGGTTACTACAGGGTCAATAAATAAACCATTACTTAAACAAAAGTCTTTAAACTTTTCTGCATAAATTTTCCATTCAGCTGCGGGTACATCCCTATCTAAAAACCAATACGCATGTATGCCTGTACCTGAATCTACTGTAACAGGAATAGGTATATCAGTTTTGTAAACAAATTTATCCAAAGAAGATAGAGCTTCTTCTTTACTGTCATACCCTTTGCCATCACCTACATCGAGATCCACAAAAAGAGACCGTGCGTAAGAAGCATTATCTGCTTTTCTACTGTAGCCTTTAAAACTACTCATAGCTACAAACACGTTAGTGTCTTGTTTACTTTTAGCCTCAACAGATTTTACTAAATCATCTATAGATTCAACAAACTCATGCCTCGTTTTTTTAGTTAGGGGGTCTATATCAGCAACACAATAAACGCCTTGAAGCGGTAAAGCCCTAGTGTAAAATTCTTTTATCATCATTTTCCTAACTTATAATATTGTCAGTAATAAACTGTTGGGCCACTATCGTATTTGGCGCGGGTAATTTATGTAAATCTAAAGCCTCTTTGATAACTCCCGTAAGCTTTTCAATTTTGTCAATATTTTTCCCCCTTACTGCGTTTCCCCTAAACCAGTTATAAACTGTTTGTCGTGTGACACCTAAAGCGTTAGCAATTGCGGAAGGGGGTAAGTTAGCTGCCACACATAACTTACCAAATTGAACGCCCAACCTGTTATTGTTAAAAGCTCTTTGCTCTCTTAAAAAAGATTCCGTATAATTTTTTGCCATTGAAATTACCTCTATTTAGTAGACCATTTTTTAACAATGTCTTTCACGTCAGCAGGCTCTTCGATAGGAGGAGCAGACTCTTGTTTTACTGCTGGCGCAGTTTCGGTAACATCAGATTGTACTGCGGTGTTATCACCAAAACCTGACGTTTCAGCAGTAGGCTCAGTGGGCTGTACAAAACCTGTTTCAGTTTGAAAGCCAAAGTTGTCTGCAGATGAAGTTCCACCTTCTACGTATTTAATAACTTGTACAGCTTTTAAACGTAGAGAAACACCCGCTCCAATAAGCGTAGTAATGTAAGGCGATACTTCAGCATTAACTTTAATCTCTGAACCACCCCAGATATTACTCTCTGTCATTACGCTGCCTTGAGAGTCAAAAATAGTAGGCTTAAATTGAGACTTAAACTTTATAATTACGTTACCTGTAGGCTTTCCACTCTCGTCTACTTCGTTAAAGTAAGGAGGGTTAGCTGTTTTAATATCTTTACCCCCATTATTTTTTGTCTCTGCTTGAACGTTCTCAGCAAACACAGAATTAATCTGATCGATAATCGGTTTAGCCGCTTCTTTTGAAAGAATAAGGTTAGTCTTAAATTCACCCGCTTCATTCCATTTAGTATCAGCTTTTGATAACCATGGATATTGCGCAACTCCTGTTGGAGTTGTTACTACTATAGGCTGTTGAGCCATAATTAAATCTCCTTAGATATATGAGACCACTTTTGCACAATTTCATCTGCTTCTGCTCGGCGGTCAGGTTGCATCGAATCTTCTTTACTAAACCCAAAAGCTTCTGGGTCAGGTAATTTAGGGACGACGTTTAGTTGTACTGCATTTACTGCTTCTTCACTTTCTCCTAGCTTTTGTAATCCCTCAAAATACTGAGAGTCTACTGCTGCTCTAGGAGAAAATAACATACGAGGATATTTTGCTAGAGGGTCTAAATGTAATTTAGTTACTACCCTATTTGCGTTAACCTTATTATCTGCAAGCATTTTTATATAAGGTTTAAGCCCCCATTTCCCAAGTGTTTCTTTTTGCCAACAAGAATGTGATGGGATAATAAGTTGTAAGACGTCTCCGTCTAAGTTGTCTGCGGTTACTACTGCAATACGCCAAGAAAGTCTACACGACGAGCCATTACTAACGACACTGTTGCGCACACTATATGGGCATTGATTGCAAGAATTAGATAAAGGTTTTAAAACCTCACGGTCCGGAACTTTTGAATCACTCGACCAACAAGTTGGTTTAGTGTACGTCCCTTGAGTAAAAGAGTTTGGGTAATAGATACGACTTGTAGAGTGCGCCATGCGAACAATCACTACTTTTAGTTCTTGGCCTTCTATAACCTCAGACTCCCCGTTACCCAAATGCTTTTGAAAAGTGTTATCTTTGACTACTAAACGCTTGTTAATAATGTAGTGCGCACCCGCTACTGCTAAAGTGTCTGCGTCTAACGTCTCGTCTACAACATCAGGATTACTCTTTATAATTTTAGCTAAATCGTCAGTCATTACTAAGACTTAGTAGGCTTTTTAACAACAATATTATATTCTCTAATAGAATTAATGCCTGGAGGAAGACCCTCATTACCATGAGTAATCATATATTCTTTTAGATTACCGTTATGCAAACGTTGCTGCATAAGTTCTATTAAACTATGCTCCATTATAAATTCTTTGAGCCCGTCCCAATCACTACACACAAAATTCTCTCTAAGTGTTTTAATAATAGTACCTGAACCAGTTTTAATACTGTCTGCATTAATGTTGTTACACTCTGACAATAACACTTCTTCTAGTTTTGCCATTTCAGATTTTAAAGCAGTATCAGTAGCTTCAAATTCCATTTTTAACGTAGCTCTTTGATTTCTTATAGCTAGATATGTTTCAACATATTGATCTAGTTGTATCTTTGGTTCTGTTGCTTCACTCATTTGCGTCTCCTTTCATATAGGGTTTTAAAAGATCAGTAACGTCCTCTATAGATGCTACTGCATTGCGATGAATTACAATTACATTACGACAAAAAGCCTCAACATTAAATGAATAGGTAGCCAACGATGTCAAAACCAATGCAGTTAGAATTACATTAATTTCTTCTCGAGTTTCACACATATCTTCTACGTCGTTATAAAGTCGCTCTAACATTTTGGCAAACTCTTCTTTAGGAAAATCTTTTGGGGCGCTATACTTAGGTTTACTCATAGTCCTATTTCCTCGTTATATAAATCAACTAATTTAGAATGTAAGTCCACTTTGCCTTGCAGCATAGCGTACATTTTCCTCTCTACTTCTGAACCTTGTAAATGTACTACTGTCATTTTGTGTTTCTGTCCAAACCTATCAATACGTGCAATACACTGTAGGTAGGTCTCTACACTCATAACAGGAGACCAAAATACAACTACATTAGCTGCGGTTAAAGTAACCCCGTGCGACGCACTTTGCGGTTGTATAACTAAAACATGAGGGTCATCAAAAGTCTGAAAAGAGTTTATAATTCTTGCTCTCTCAGTGGCCGTTACTGACCCATTGATTACCTCACAGCTAATATTCTTTGAGGTTAAATGTTTAGCAACTACTTTGATCGTGTGTAAAAAAGGTACAAAAATAATAACCTTTTGCTCTGTTTCTTCAAGTACTTCATCAAGCGCAGAAAGTCTAGGCCTTATGTCAAACTCCACTACTTCACGCGTATCTGTATACACGGCGCCACCTGATATCTGTAATAGTTTGTTAAGCGCTGCAGCTGCGTTTACTGAACTTATTGTTTCCCCCGCTGCTTTTATCAACATCTGTTCTTTTAAAGACTTATAATACTTTTGTACTTGCGCAGTTAGCGGTACTTCTCTAGTCT
>TARA_R100000541_G_scaffold28346_1_pt1 | contig 12131 bp, 12 predicted proteins | sample TARA_R100000541 | Tara Oceans TARA_R100000541 (sample SAMEA2621416) | marine metagenome | biome: marine biome (ENVO:00000447); feature: surface water layer (ENVO:00002042); material: "saline water (ENVO:00002010), including plankton (ENVO:xxxxxxxx)" | depth 5 m | reverse complement strand
TGCTTCGACTTGCAATGCTGTCTTATCCATGGTACGTGTTTGGCTGGTTAGTGTAGCTACAGCCCTGTTTAGTTCAGTTTCCACCATTATCTCAGTGGCTATTAGTGCTCGTAGTTCAGCTGTTATTTTCATTGTTTTTTACTCTTTAACATTTTCCATGATTTATATTCCTCTAGAAATAGGCCACTTGATTTTATGTGTCCCCCCTATAATAGCTTTGGCATGCTCTACCTTAGCTTCTTTGCTTCTTGTTAAGTAACTCTTCTGATACTCTGTCAAGCCCTCTTCGTTATCCTTGTGGTTGATTTTGTGATACTCTGCTATCCAGTTTGGTTCTTCCATTGTTATACCCTTTTGTATGAGTACAGTAGTAAAGACTGTTGGGTGGGTTGGAGTAACGCATCTAAACGTCGTAGTATGCAGCGCCTTTAGCTCCTGTTGTCCACACTACCTGACCTCTCTGATCAAGAGAAGTCGCACCCCCCTGTTGTCCACGTTTTCCAACAGTCTTTACTACTATACCTAAGTTGAATTAATCGTAACCCCTGAGGCTCCAAGGGCTACTGTTAATGCTACTACTTACTTAATAAACTCCACTGTTCCGTCTTCACGTACAATGTAACGAGGTGTTGCTGTCTTACCAAGTGATGACACATACTCTTGAGTGCTGAGTGAGTCTACAGGGTTGGTTGTGTTCATGTCTTCGATGAGTTCCATTATCTTTATCCTTTAGTTTGATTGTTGTTCAATGATGAACAGTATGAGTGACACGATTGGGAATGTCATTATGAAATACATTAGTGGTGCTATCTTCCCATTCTTTACTTGCTGTTCTGCTCTTGCTTGTCTTCGGTCTCGCTGTGAATCCCTGTTCATACTGTTATTCCCCATATGATGAAGTGTACTAGACTTACGATTGCTATTGCTGACAATGTTGAACAGAGAACTACAGCTGTCCACATGGTTAGTTCCTTTATTAACTTATTCATGTTCATACTGTTAATCCCCATATGATCTTTTCTATTATGAAGATTAGTACTACTGCTGATGATAGTGAACAGATAGCTACAGATGTCCACAAGATTAGGTGATCGATTAACTTACTCATGTTCATACTCCTATTTATGAAGATCAAGCGCAAAGGCCTAAAAAGGATTTAATAGTCTCACCATGACATAGCTTAGGTGCGCAATAGCATCCGAGAATTAAATTACCAGTGCTTTTATGGATTTTATCTAGCCTAATTAATTCAGCCATAATAATAGGGTCGTTGTTTCTAACCTTTGCATGAAACCAACCATCATACTGTGCGCAAACTGTATTACGCTCAGACTCATTCTTCATAACAAAGGGATTACCTAAAGGGCTGCCACGACCTACATATTCAGCTCCATTATCCCAACGCTTACCAACTTTAATCATTAGATTGAACTCCAATATTTGATTGATTGATTATATCTGAGAGAGAGCCGAAGGCTCTTGATGTTTGACACGGCAACACATTCCTAAAGACCCTGACAGATTACCACTAGACCCTAGGCACTGGGAGTGTACTGACAGTGTACTGACAGACTACTGACAGAGTCCTTAGGGAGTAACCGAGAGAGGCCTTAGGGTATACTATAAGTTAGCCCTAGGGCTCCCCATGACCCCAACCCCTACAGGATCTCTTGGAAACCTCTAGGGAACCCTAAGACATCTGACAGATCCTTAAGACCCTAAGGTTTAGCCTTGGGATACCCCTTAGCTTGGGGATCTGACAGAGTCTGGATGGGAGAAGAGGGGGGTCCTCAAGGGATTTAGGGTACCTGTATATATAGGGTATTACTTATATATCCCCTAGGGGCTCTTTCAGATTCCTAAGACCCTATTGTAGTCCCTTATAGAGAGAAAGAATACGTAGGAAGTTTAAAGGAGTCTGGGACTTACCCGACAGTAGGAGCTAAGCTTACGCTTAGTAGTATCTTAGACACGGCATGGTCCTCCCAAGGGACCCACAGAATACTATAGCTTTGGGTTAGAAGGGGACCCAAGGATTAACACTATAGGTATTCAGTGTCTGGGGAGAGAACCCCTTCCCCCCTAGGGGCCCTTAGGATACTTAGGGATACTCGACACGGCTGGGAGACTAGGCTGTAGGATATTTCCTATGGTTCTTTTCTCTCTGGTAACTTAAAGGTACTATCAGGGGCCCTAGGGACCCACAAGTCTTGGAGGACTTAATGGATAATAACAAGAAATTAGCTATAGCGAAAGAAGCACACAAAAGGAAGAAGTTAAGGGCCTATAAGGGTGACTTCGAGTTGTTCTGTAAAGAGCAAATACGTATCCTTACGAAGAACGCTACGATGGGCTTCGTACCCTTTGAGTTCAATGATGCTCAGGTCATCGTAAATGAGATGATCGAAGAGCAGTTAAAGAGGACTGGAAAGGTCAGAGCAATCATCCTAAAAGGAAGGCAAATGGGACTATCCACATACTCAGTTGGTAGAGTGTACTGGAAGTCCTACTTCAATGCATTTAACAAATCAGTTGTGATGGCACATGATACCGCTACATCTGATGCACTCTTTGCCATGTCCCGTAACACTATTGCTAACATGCCCGAAGATTACAGACCTACGTTTAAGAAGTCCAACAGTAAGGAGATTATGTTTGAGCACAATGACTCAGGCTACAGACTCTACACTGCAGGATCTCCTGAAGCTGGTCGAGGAACAACACCGACAATTGCTCACCTCTCAGAGGTAGCCTTCTGGGGCCATGACGAGAAGATCCTTGCGGGTCTCTTTCAGGGCATCTCAGAAGCTGACGGTACCGAGGTTATACTAGAGTCTACTGCAAATGGTGTTGGTAATGAATTCCATCGTCTGTGGAAAGGTGCAGTGGCAGGGGTGAATGATTACATACCTATCTTTGTCCCTTGGACCCTTATGACTGAGTATAGGAGAAAAGTAGAGAACCCCGAAGATTTCGAGGAGTCTCTCACAGAGGACGAGAAGGGCATCAGGAGTGTACATGATCTTGACCTTGAGCAACTGTACTGGAGAAGACTAAAGATCGCAGAGGGTACCTTAAACAAGTTCAAGCAAGAGTATCCGTTAACAGCAGAGGAAGCATTCCAAACCTCTGGTTCTAATGTGTTTAATATCGAGAAACTGCAGTCCCTAATACCCTCAAATATCCTAAAGAAGCAGATGTTCAATCAGGCTTCATCAGGGTTCGAGGACTTTGCTCAAGGGGACTTAGAGATCTTTGAGTACCCAAAATATGATGCAAACTTCGTCATAGGGGCTGACTGTGCTTTAGGGGTAGGGCAAGATTACTCCTCTTGTTCGGTCATGAACACAGAAAACAAAGTAGTAGCCTTATATAGGAATAACAAGATTGACCCATCGATGTATGGTGATATGTTGTTCTACCTTGGCAGGTACTACAATAATGCTCTACTTGCTGTTGAATCAAACTCCTTAGGTATAGCCACACTTAACCGCCTAAAGCAGATGAATTACGTAAACCTGTACCATCAAACTAAGGTAGCCAATGTGTCCAAAGAGGAAGGCAGCCGACTAGGTTGGCGTACAACACAGGCAACAAAGCCTATGATAATAGCTCACCTTAAGAACGCTATTGAGAACGATGACATTGACCTATCCTCATCTACTATAATCCAAGAGTGTTTGGAGTATGTGTCAGATGCGAATGGTCGTACTAACGCGATAACAGGTGGTAATGATGACACCGTAATCGGAACAGCGATAGCCCTAGAGGTCCTACGTACCCACAGAGACAGACTTGTGAGTAACAAGGTAGGCTTCCAGAACCAACAGTTTGTTGAGGATCAAACCGTTTGGCTGTAACTGATTAAAAGTTTTCCCATTAGTCCTCCAACTAGCATTTGGTTTCTAGTGACATGCATGCTTCGGGAATGAAAACGCATAGGAACTAGTATCTTTACTAATGAATGACTGAAGGGTTGTGATAGCCCTATAATCGAGGATAAAAAATGAGCGACCCATACGGATACAAAGAAGCAGTGACAGACGAAGAGCTAATCACAATGATTGACTCAGAGGTAGCAACCTCGCAAGGTAACTTCCTAGACTCCTCAGATCTATCTGAAGAGCGTGAGAAAGCCACATACGAATACGCGATGCAGCCTAAGGGCCACTTAAGCCCTCAGGGTGTATCCAAGATTGTGTCATCAGATACAGTCGAAGCGATTGAAGGTTACTCAGCTGTACTGTCTGAGTTACTTCTCGATAACAAGAAGCTAGCCAAGTTCATCCCATACTCGCAAACAGCGAAGGGTGTACATGAGGCACGAGTAGCTTCAGATATAACTAACTACTGTATCTTTAGAAAGAACCGTGGTTGGGAACTAATCAACACTTGGATCAAGTCAGCACTTCTATGGAAGAACGCTGCAGTTGTCTGGGAATATGTAGAAGACTACGAGTACTCCTTTATGGAATACGAAGAGATCACTGCAGAGGCCTTAGACATCTTACTTGCTGATCCAGAGGTAGAGATTGTAGGTGACCTATATAGTAATGTGTCTGGGCTCTACGAAGATGTACGTATCAAACGTAAGGTGGACAAGAGTGGTGTTAAGATCCGCAACATTGAACCTGAGAGCTTCCTTATAAGCTCAGGGGCTTCCTCTATTGAAGAAGCATCTTTTGTTGGATTACAAACAGAAATGACTCGTTCAGAGATACGTAAGCAATACCCAGACCTAGCTAACGGCATAGACTGGGACAATGAAGGGCCTTCCCAGACATTCGCACAAGCTATTAACAATGAGAAAGCCGCTAGGCGAACTGCAGTAGGTTTGAGCAACACCTCTTCCAATACGACCAACAACAGTGAAGCTAATCAGCTTGCTACTGTTATGGAATGTTGGATGCGTGTTGATAGGGATGGTGATGGTATCGCAGAGCTTAAGCGTTTCATTACTGTTGGGAGCCACCTGTTGTTCGAAGAGGACGTAGATTCAATTCAGATAGCTGACCTAAAAGCCTTTGATATCCCCCATGAGTGGGCTGGACTATCTATGGCTGACATGACTCGGCCTTCTACAATGGCATCTACTGCTATACTACGTGGGTTTGTTGAGAATACATACTTGACCAACTACTCACCTAAGCTAGCTGACCCAAATGTGGTTGACTTCTCTGCCCTTCAGAATATGAAGCCTAGGCAGATTGTTCCTACTAATGGTAACCCTTCACTGGCTGTACAGAATATGCCACCAGAGGCTTTGTCCTCAGGCACTGTACCTTTATTAGAGTTCTTACAGAAGCACAAAGAACAAGCCAATGGTTTATCTAAGGCAGCCCAAGGTCTTAACGATACCCTCTATGTGTCTGGAAACTCAGAGCAGAAAGTTAACGCTGTCCAGTCTGCCGCACAGACTAGGATCCAGCATATCGCCAGAAGATTCATGGAGACAGGCTTGAGCCGTCTTTGTGAGGGTGTGTTTAAAACAATGAAGAAAGAAATGCGTGGGAAGAAGACTGGTTACTACGACCGTGGCAACTTCTATAGCACTATCGACTTACAGGAACTTCCTGATGAGATGATGCTTATGGTTGAGGCTGATGTGGGTGACTCTAGTAACAGTACCGTCCTAAGTAAAATGTCAATGATTGGAGAGCAAGTCTTGCCTGCTTTAATGTCAGCTGGATACAAAGGGGCTATCAACCCTGAAGCTCCTGCAATCCTTGCATTTAAAACAATTGAGGCGCTAGGTGAAGACCCGTTAGACTACATGGTAGACTACACTTCCGATGAGTACAAAGAATCCTCTAAGAAAGACAAAGAGAAAGAAGCTAAAGAAGATAAACAAGCTAAGGCTATCGCACAACAAACTCAGGAAGCTAAGCTTAACCTAGATGTTGCAAACGTAGACTACACTAATGTTCAATCACAGAACGCTATCCAAGACAACCTAAAGCAATTAGTAGTAGCCTTAGATAAGTCATATCAAGAGTGGGCTAAGTTAGATCAGGTCGCAGAAGATAAGGGTATGCAGAAGCCAGCAAGACCCGAGGTTGAAGGTATGTATGCTATGGCTCAAGGCCTAATAGCGAAAACAATGACCCTACCTAAGGGTACTCAAAGCCAAGAACAGCCCGAGCAACCTATGGGCTAGATAGGAAAACCGAGGGGCCAAAGGGCCCTTCGGACCTAAGACACTAAACAGAGGAGTTATAGTGAAATGGATAAGTACAATAAAGCCGCAAAGCGCACATTCAAGCCTAAGATGGATCACCAGTCAGGTGAGTACAAAACTAGCCCGTTTGCAGAATCCCAAGCAGCATTAACACGGGCAGTGTTTGCAAGCAAAGAGAAAGATGAGTTCTTTACAGAAGCTTATGCCGATATCCTTGTAGATCTGTTTACCCAATGGTTGCAAACAGAACCCCATTGTACCAAAGAGCGTGAGTACATGTACCACGTAGCTATGGGGCTAGGTTCCGTTAAGGAGCGTTTAATTCGAATTGAGACTTACGGTTTCAACCAAGAAACAATGGAAGCTAACCGAGTACCAAAAGGGGAACAACTATGAGTGTAGAAGCAACGGACCTTGTTATATTAGAGAAAGCAATAAAAGCAGTAGCTAGCGCAAAGAAAGCCCTTATTAAGGAGATAGCTGCAGGAGCAGGTAAAGCCCGTTTCCACGCTCAAACCTTTACTCAGGTATCCACAGCACTAGATCAATTAGAAAGTATGCGTGTGGGTAAGGCTAAGGCAACTAAGCCTAAGGTCACAAAAGAGGAGGTGGTTTGATATGGCTACCCCAAGGAAAGGTAAAGCTAAGGTAAAAGTAACTGCCTCTGGTAAGAAAGTTAGCTACGGGCAAGCAGGCAATGCTAAAGGTGGTGGACCTAGGGTTAGAGCTGGTACATCAAAAGGTGATAGTTATTGTGCTCGGAGTATGGGCATAAAGAAGGGGCTATCAAAGGAGAAACAGAACGACCCGAACACACCTAACAACTTGTCACGCAAGCGGTGGAAATGTTCAGGACCTCTGTCAAAAAGATAACACGAGCGCCTAAGAAGAAGGCAGCAGTTAATAGGACTAATATAGGATAATAAATTATGAGCAACGAAAACACTACAGCCTCTACCACAAATGATGACGCTGGTTTTTATGCTGGTCAAGATGGTCAGTCTATCGATGACATTCCAGTACCCTTAGGACCAATGGGCAAGTTACTTGGCATTGATGTTGAGGAGATGGAATCTCTACCAAATGATGGCGAATCTGAACTTGATCCGGAAGATTCTACGGAAGAAGATGTACCCCAATTAGAAGACAACGTAGATGAAGACGATACCGATGGTGATGAAGACGATACCGACACGGACACTGAGGAAGATGATGAAGACGCGGATGATGATGATGATTCTACCCAAGACGATTTACCTTCTGAGGATGACATTGACTGGGACTATAAAGTTCCTGTTAAAGTAGATGGAGAGGTTAAACACCTTTCACTATCTGAACTCCGTAAGGGATTTGCAACAGACCAACACTTGTCTAAGAAGGGAAGAGAGGTTAGTGAGCTTGAGAAAACTTTGAAGGACGAATATTCTGCAAAGACTAATCAGGCTCTAGAACTTGGTAATGTGTTAGCTACGCAATTACAATCCGAAGAGGATTCGCTAGCGACCGCATATCATGACATAGAAGCTAAGATTGAGAAGGCCCGTAAAGATGGCGATACGTACGAGCTTAATGATCTTAAGGATAAACGCGAAACAGCCCAGAAAGATTATTGGGGTGCTCGTAACAAAAGGGAAACGTTAGTAGGTGCTGTTCAAAAGCAACAACAAGAACAGTTCCAAGGGCAAATGGATGAGCTAATGACTAAGTTTAACGAAGACATTAAAACTGTCGTTCCAGACTTTAATCAAGAAGCTGTCCGTGAGTTCGCACTAGCTGAAGGTATCCCCGAAGACTTCCTTGATATCATTATGGACGCTAACGTGGTTAAGTTTGTAGATGATTACCGCAAACTAAAACAGCAGACCTCTAAAGGTTCTGTCAAACGTAAGAGTGCAACTAAAGCTAAAGGGATCCCCACTAAGCGTAAGTCTACAGCTACCCAACGGAAAGTCCGAGACACGAACGAATTACGGAGTAACGTGTTAAGCGGCAAGTCCGATGAAGCTGGTGAGTTGGCGTTTCTTAAGTCAATGAGCAAGTTTAAATAACTAAAATAGATTCACTAAAAATAATAATATAAGGAAATTTAAAATGGCTGCAACAAATTTTGTAACTACTGGTACTCTTTCTGAGAAAGAAGATCTAGCTAACTTCATCAGCATGATCTCTCGTGAAGAGACTCCTTTCTTGTCGTCTATCGGCAAATCTAAATCTAAAGCTGTATATCACGAGTGGCAGACTGACGAGCTGACTGCCCCAGGCTCTGGCGCAACTGCTGAAGGCGCAAGCTTCGCAACTGTAGCTGCTGCTCAAGTTGGCGGTGCTGATCGTACTCGTTTAGGTAACTACACGCAAATCAACTCTAAGACTGTTGAAGTTTCTGGTTCTAAGAGAGCTGTTGATCAAGCTGGCGTTGCTGACGAATATGCTTACCAGTTGAAGAAGCGTGGCACTGAGCTACGTCGAGACATCGAGCATGATGTTGTTCACAGCTTCCACAGTGCTAACGGTTCTGGTACTCGTACTATGGGTGGATACCAAGCCTATTGTAACGATGCTTCATTAGTTGTAGATGCTGGTTCTACCTCTTACGTAGCCCCAAGTACTACTGGTGTTGGTACTGCTGGTGTTATCTCCCGTGGTGCTTCAGACGCTAACCTAGCTGACATCGAGCTTAGCCAAGTTGATGACGTTATGCAAGCTATCTATGAGAATGGTGGCAAGGCTACTACTTTGATGACTTCTCCGCTGAACAAGCGCACTTTGTCTTCTAAGGCTCATGGAGCTGGACAGAACACCGTTCGTAACCTTGATGACTCTGGTAAGATCCGTCAAAGCATTGAGATGTTTGACAGTGACTTCGGTGAAATCCGCATTGTACCTAACTACATCATGGGTCTTGCTCATAACACCACTGGTGATGGTACTACTAACTCTGCTAACTTCTCTGCATTAGTATATGATCCTGCTGCGTTTAAGATTGCTACTTTGCGTCCTCTTCAGGAAACTGAAGTCGGTCAACAAGGTGACAGCACTATCGGTCAGATCGTTGAAGAATGCACTCTTGAAGTTCGTAACCCTAAGGGTTGTGGAATGATTGTAGGGCTAGGTGGAGCAGCGTAAGCTGATCTAAGCTAAGACCTTAGGGGCTCCTTGATTGGGGCCCCTTATTTTTACCTATTGGAGGGAAGAATGGATAACAAATTAATGGATGCACGTACCTTTGGGAGTAAGTTCGAGGTACACCAAGATGTGTCAGAATATATTAAGTTCGCTAAAGAGTCTCGTGACACACAATCGAGAGGTGGCGATGCTTCGCACTACAGATCCTTTGCAATCATCCCAGATGTAATTGCCTTAGAGATCCTAACGAATCACGGACTCAATCTGCATGAGGGTGAATTCATGAGTAACCCCGCAGATGTCCAGAAAATTAAAAGAATTATAAAATCAGAGTACCCAGACCTACTAACATCTAACGTGTATAGGGGCCACTCTTAATCAAGGAGACAACAAATGTCAACGCCACTATACGATGCTTTAGTAACAAAGATACGAACATGGGTCAACAGAGATTCTAATGTACTTACGGATGTGCTAATCACCGACTTCATAGATTACTCAGCAGACTTGTGTTATAGGAAGCTAAGGATACCACCACTGGAGTCCACACATACCTACGGAACCATCACAGAGATATCTGGACTAGGTGAAACAGAACTAAAAGTTCCACCAGACCTCTCAGAGTTTATACAATTCCGAAAGACAGATGCAGACGGGAACAGCTTTGTGTTTGATGAGCGTACTTCGCTACTAGCAATGCAAGATAAAGAGTACAACCATCAATCCGAATCCTTCGCTCGAAGAGGTGACACTTTAGTGTTTTACCCAGCAGCTAAGATAGGTGATGTATATGAGCTCTACTACTACCGTAGACTTCCAGATATGGATGCACTGTACGTGGTTAACGAAACAAACGTACTAGCTCAGCTGTGTACATTATCTACCTCAGGGGCCTCAGGCTCCGTAGAGTCACCAGCAGGAAGTGGTAACTACTACGTAGGTAATGAAGTGGCTAACTGGTTACGAGATGAAAATGAAAGGTTACTCTTATGGGGAGCTGTCTCTATCGCCTTAGATTACGTAGGTGAAGATGAGAGATCCGCTAAGTTTGAAGCCAAGCAGATGCAGGGCATTCAAGAGCTTAACCAAGAAGAATTACAACGGAAAGTAAGGGGAGGTCAGTATAGACAAACCTTCTCCGTTACCGACCAATTTTAAGGAGAATTAAAGATGGCTATTGAGTATACACCACAGGAAACGTCAAATTTAGTAAACAAGATCTCGGAAGGTGGAGCTTTCCAAACAGGATCTAGTCAGGAGTTAAGCACAGCTAAATCTTTTGCGTCTGAGGCTGTAACCGCCAAGATAGCGGCAGAGCTTGCAGAAGCTAACGCACAGTCTTCAGAAACAGCTTCAGCAGCTAGCGCCTCTGCGTCTGCAGCGTCAGCTTCATCATCTGCAACTAGCGCCACTGCTTCAGCATCTTCAGCTTCAGCGGCTTCTGCTTCAGAGACCGCAGCTGAACTAGCTGAGACTAATGCCGAGACCGCTGAGACTAGCGCAACCTCTAGCGCATCTTTAGCTTCTACTTCAGAAACAAATGCAGCTACTTCAGAAACAAATGCAGCTACTTCAGAAACTGCTGCCGCAGCTAGCGAGACCGCTGCAGGAACATCCGAGACTAACGCTGCATCTAGTGAGACAGCCGCAGGTACTTCAGCTACTGGTGCTGCTATAAGTGCTTCAGCTGCTTCGACTTCAGCTACCGCTGCTGCAGACAGTGAGACTGCTGCTGGTACTAGCGAGACTAACGCTGCTACTTCAGCTTCCGCTGCTTCTACTAGCGCTACCGCTGCTGCTACTTCAGCAACTAACTCAGCAACCAGTGCTTCAGCTGCTTCTACTAGCGAGACTAATGCTGGTACAAGCGCTACCGCTGCTGCTACCTCAGCTACTAACTCTGCTGCCTCAGAAACCAATGCTGCTACCTCAGAGGCAAATGCTGCTGCATCTTATGATTCATTTGATGACAGATATTTAGGAGCTAAGGCTTCTGCACCTACCCTCGATAACGATGGTGATGCATTGATAGCTGGAGCTTTGTACTTCAACTCTACCGCAAACCTAATGAAGGTTTGGTCTGGTAGTCTTTGGTTGGATGCATTTGCACCCTCTGGTACAGTGTCTTGGGGAACCATTAGCGGTAACGTAGTTGATCAGACTGACCTTCAGGCTGCCCTTGACTCAAAGCTCTCCTTATCTGGGGGCTCTATGACTGGACCTGTTACGACTAATTCTACGATTGATGGAAGAGACGTTGCTACAGATGGAAGTAAACTAGACGGCATTGAAGCCAGTGCAGATGTCACTGATACAGCCAATGTCGAAGCGGCAGGTGCTTTGATGGATAGCGAGTTGACTAGCATTGCAAGCGTTAAGTCTTTGAACCAAGGCGTTGGAACTACCGATAGCCCTGAGTTTGGAGACATCACAGTTACTAGTACAGACCCTAGTTCCACTGCCTCACCTGTTATATGTATGTACCGAAACAGTGCAACACCTGACGATGGCGACTACTTAGGTCAGATTAAGTTTCAAGGGGAGAGCGACACAGGCATAACAAGACTTTACGCTAAGGTCACTGCTAAGACTTTAGACGTTACTAACGGCTTAGAAGATGGCTTGATAGAGACAGCGGTGAAGTTAAATGGTTCTAATGTTATTGTTTCTCGACAGACAGGGACAGAATTAAAGCTAATTAATGGCTGTGGTTTGGAGGTGGACGGTTCGGCTGAATTTTCTGCTGAGATCACAGCTAACGGGGGCATTGCCTTGGGCGACAACGACAAGGCTACGTTCGGTACTGATGATGATTTACAGATTTATCATG
>TARA_R100000541_G_scaffold53203_2_pt1 | contig 12165 bp, 10 predicted proteins | sample TARA_R100000541 | Tara Oceans TARA_R100000541 (sample SAMEA2621416) | marine metagenome | biome: marine biome (ENVO:00000447); feature: surface water layer (ENVO:00002042); material: "saline water (ENVO:00002010), including plankton (ENVO:xxxxxxxx)" | depth 5 m | reverse complement strand
AGGAACTGATGCAGCAAACAAAACTTATGTTGATACAATGTTACCAAAAGCTGGTGGCACTATGTCAGGCGCTATTGCAATGGGTAATCAAAATATAACTGGTGGTGGTACGATTACAGGTACTACTTTAACTGGTACAAGTTTAGACATAAATGGTAATGCTGATATATCTGGTAATTTAACAGGTGTAGATATACTGACCATAGGTGGTAAAAATGAAAATATTGGTAACGTAAATCTTAGAAATTATTTTTTAAGTACTGGTGATGCAGGCGGTAGTTTTTTACTTGGCAAGATAGAACATGGTGCTAACTCTGATGGTGCTATATCTGCTACGTGTCATTTTGCGTATGATTACGGAACTACTACAAATAATTGTACTTTACATTTTAACTTTTCACAAAGATCAGGTAATGCAAGAGGTACTTGGTGGTATGAAGCAGATGATCAAGATGCAGCTGGTGATAGAGTACATGCAAGGCTTATTGACGATAACTCAGGTGGAATGTTTGTTTGGGTAACATGTGTTGATTTTGCACAGGTATATGTAGAAACCAGAACTAGATTAGCAAATTCAGTTGCCAGCTCCGGAACTTTATCTGCAGGAACATTGACATCTGGAACAACCCTTTTTGATACTGCAAATGACCCTACAGCAGAAATGCACATAGGAAAACTATTTGCTCATGATGATATTAATACTGCAGGAACAGTAACTGCTAATGGTACTACATTAACAGGAGCAACAGATATCTCCGGAAAACAAAATACAATAACTGGTGCTGCTACTACAATTGATGATGCAAATTTAACTGCCAACAGAGCAGTAATATCTAATGGTTCTGGTAAAGTTGCTGTATCAGCTGTAACAAGTACAGAACTTGGTTATCTAGATGGTGTTACATCTGCAATTCAAACTCAACTAAATAATAACACATCTAATGCAACACATACTGGAGATGTTACTGGAGCAACTGCATTAACAATTAAAACAAATGTAGCTTTAGCAGGAAATCCAACTACAACAACACAAGCCGCAAACAATAATTCAACTAGAATTGCAACAACTGCATATGTACAAACAGAACTTTCTGATTTAATTGGTACTGCTGGTTCAACGTTAGATACATTAGGAGAACTTTCTGCTTCATTAGCGGAAGATTCTGGTTCACTTGTAAGTTTAGTAACAACTGTAGGCACAAAACTTGCAAAAGCAAGTAATCTTTCTGACTTAGCTAATGCCGGCACTGCAAGATCAAATTTAGGCTTAGGAACAGTTGCAACAGAAGCAGCATCAGCCTTTGCAACATCGACTCAAGGAACTAAAGCCGATAATGCAGCAGCAAAAGCTTCAAATTTATCTGATTTAGCTAATGCTGGAACAGCAAGAAGTAATTTAGGCTTAGGAGCAGCAGCTGTATTAGGAACGGCCGCTGTAACAAATGGAGCTAGTACATTAGCAACAGGTAATCAAATATATGATCATGTAACAACTAGAATTTCAGGATTAACATCAAATGCAGGAACAGTAAATACATCAGGTACAATAAATGCTAATGAATTTGCAGCATTTGCAGATGCAGATACATTGAAAGCATTGACTGCAGCTGAAACAAGAGATGCATTAAATGTAGCAGACGGAGCTAATAATTATGTTCTTCCTACCAATTTAGCCGGTGATGATATAAGCGTTGATACAGGAGCATTGACAGGAGCAACTGTGATATCAGATTTAGATTTCAATGTAACAACAAATACCTCCGGACTTGTAACTGATGCAAATGGGACAGTTGCAACAAGAACATTAACATTAGCCAATCTGGGATATACCGGTGCTACTGATGCAAACAATTACGTTTTACCAACCAATTTAGCAGGAGATGATATTAATATTGATACAACTGCATTAACAGGAGCAACAGTAATTAGTGATTTAGATTTCAATATAACAACTAATACAAGTGGTTTAGTGACTGATGCAAATGGAAGTATTGCAACAAGAACATTGACTTTAGCAAATTTAGGATATACAGGAGCAACTGATGCAAATAAATATGTATTACCAACTAACCTAGCAGGGGATGACATAAGTGTTGATACAGGTGCATTGACAGGAGCAACAGTAATTTCAGATTTAGACTTTAATATTACAACAAATACAAGTGGTTTAGTAACTGACGCAAATGGAACTGTAGCCACTAGAACATTAACCTTAGCCAATCTGGGATATACAGGAGCAACTAATGCTACTGCAAATGCAGGAACATTAACTGGTAATGGTACAACAAACAGAGTTCCGATATATAGTGGAACTACAACATTTACAACAGACTCAGGATTTACATATGCCTCTAATATATTAAGTGCAGAAAAATTAAATATAACATCGATAGCAGCAACTACATCCGAGAATACTACCGTCATGATAGATGGTGATGGGGTAACATTGACTAGAGAATTAGGGTCAAATGCTTTTAATTCAACTACAATTCCTTCAAATACCAACCAATTAACAAATGGTGCAGGGTTTACAACTAATGCAGGAACAGTAGATACTTCCGGAACTGTTAATGCTAATGAATTTGCAGTATTTGCAGATGCAGATACATTGAAAGCATTGACTACAACTGAAGTAAGATCAGCATTGAATGTAGCTAATGGTGCAAATAATTATGTACTTCCAACTAACTTGGCAGGAGATGATATAAGCGTTGATACAGGAGCATTAACTGGAGCAACCGTAATATCAGATTTAGATTTCAATGTAACAACTAACACATCAGGCCTTGTAACAGATGCAAATGGAAGTGTAGCCACTAGAACATTAACATTAGCTAATCTGGGATATACTGGTGCTACTGATGCAAATAATTATGTACTTCCGACCAATTTGGCAGGAGATGATATTAATATTGATACAGGAGCATTAACTGGTGCCGTCGTAATTTCAGATTTAGACTTTAATATTACAACTAATACAAGTGGTTTAGTAACTGATGCAAATGCAGCAATTGCAACAAGAACATTAACATTAGCAAACTTAGGATATACCGGTGCTACTGATGCAAACAATTACGTTTTACCAACTAACCTAGCAGGAGATGATATTAATATTGATACGGGCGCATTAACAGGTGCAACAGTAATCTCTGATTTGGATTTCAATGTAACAACAAATACCTCCGGACTTGTAACAGATGCAAATGCAGCAGTTGCAACAAGAACATTAACATTAGCAAACTTAGGATATACTGGAGCAACTAATGCTACTGCAAATACACTTTCAGATTCAGTATCATCTACTTCAACAACAGTTGCAGCATCATCTGCAGCAGTAAAATCTGCATACGACAGAGGAAGTACTGGTATTACCAATGCCGCTACAGCACAAACAACTGCAAATGCTGCTTTACCAAAAGCAGGAGGTACTATGTCTGGCGCAATTGCAATGGGTAATCAAAATATTACAGGTATTGGTAATGTTGATGGAAATAGCCTAGACATTAGCGGCAAATCTAATATTCCTTACAGAGATATGGATTGGTCAGGTAATATATCAGCAAATAATATATCTGCAGCAAACGGTGATATAATTTACCATCATGGTAGTGTTTCAACTGTAGCCGGCAAAATTTACTATATGGCTTCAAATGGTAGTTTAGCTTTGGCTGATGCTGATAATGAATCTACATCTAAAGGTTTACTAGTTGTTGCACTTAGTACTAATGCAACAGCTGGAATGTTATTAAGAGGCATAGTAAAGCTTAATACTAATCCAAATGCAACTCTTGGTATGCCAATTTATTTAAGTACTACTGCCGGAGCAGCTGGTGGAAGTGCTCCATCGGGTACAAATGATGTAGTAAGAATTCTGGGATATCAATTAACAAACGGTGGAGAAGAAAGTAGTACCAACATTTGCTATTTTAATCCAGATAATACATATATTAAGGTATCATAATATGGCAACGTTAATTATAAGACCGGATGCAGTAGCATCATCTACAGGTTTCGATCAAAGTGGAGCAACATTAATATCAAGAATAAGTGATAATGATACTGGTACAAGAGTTATACAGAACAGTGTAACTTCTAATATTACTGGCATTGGGTTTGCAAACGACAGTAACTACAGTGGTGCAACTATAAACTCTATTCAGTTATCAGTAACAGGTGCTTCTGGAGGAAAAAGTGCTGGTCCAAGTATAGTTTGTCTTATAAAAAATGGATCTACAACTCTTCAATCATCTGAATTACAATTTGAAGAAGCCGGCACTCTTTCAGGAAATGTTTACTCCACTAGTTTAACACCTACTATTGTTGATAATGTAACAGTAACCATTACTCCTGATAATACTGGTGTAGCTATATTCGAAGTTTTTATAACAGTAGATTTTACAGCAGGCGCATCTGGCTATGGCAAGCCAATTATGGGAGTAGCGGCCGCAAATATTGTTTCAGTGTCTGGAGTAGCTACTGCAAACATTGCAAACGTCATTGGTGTTAGTTAATTAGATTTGTAATATTTATATAAAAGGAGTAACATATGGCAACAAATATTCCAATATGGGCAGGATCATCATCATTTTATCCAGGAGACACTCCTTTTGGATTATATGATAATGACACTACATTTCAAAATGATGTAGATAAAGTATCTGATTGGTGTGCAAAAAGATTAGGATATCCGATTACAGATATAGAATTACAATCAATACAGTTTTATGCTTGTTTTGAAGAGTCTATATCTGAATATGGCGCACAAGTAAATACATTTAATATACGAGATAACATGTTGAACTTATACGGTTCATCAACTGGTAGTAGTAATTTATCTGGAAATAAAGTATCTGCTAATATGGGTGGTATAATTGAATTGGCAGATGAATATGGCGTAGAAGCAGGTAGTGGTGGAAATGTAACATATTATACTGGTTCAGTAGCAATGTCAGCAAATCAACAATTATATGATTTAACTGATTCAGGTATTGTATCACTAGAATCAGGAACAGCAGGTATTGATGCAATAGAAATTAAAAGAATTTTTCATGAAGCTCCTCCGGCCATTGTAAAATATTTTGATCCATTTGTAGGAACAGGATTAGGTTCACAGAATATGTTAGAAGGATTTGGTTGGGGTAATTATTCTCCCGGAGTATCATTTATGATGATGCCAATGCATGCAGACCTATTAAGAATGCAAGCAATTGAATTTAATGACCAGATTAGAAAATCTGCTTATTCATTTGAAATGCACAATGATCGAATTAAATTCTTTCCAATACCAAACGGCGCAAACTTTACAAAAGTATATTTTCAATACATATTAAAGTCTGAAAGATCAAATCCTTTAAAAGAAGGATATGGGTCAGTTTCTGATTTTTCAAATGTACCATATCAAGATATAACATATAATAATATTAATGCAGTAGGTAAACAATGGATTAGAAGATATGCATTAGCATTGGCTAAAGAAATGTTAGGATATGTTAGAAGTAAATATTCTGCAATACCTATACCTAATGCAGATGTGACATTAAATGGCTCGGAGTTAGTATCGGCCGGCCAAACCGAAAAAGAAGGTCTTATAACAGAACTAAAAGAAATTTTAGATACAATGTCTAGACAAGCACAATTGGAAAGAAAACAAGCTGAGGCAGATGCTATGCAACAGCAAATGAATAAGATACCACTTAAAATTTATATAGGGTAGATAATGGCATTATATGGATCAGAAAGAGATGCGAGTTTAATTAGATCAATTAATAGAGAAGTCATCAATGATATTATTGATGTGGAGGTTGCATTCTACAAACTAAGTTTAGACGCAACTAAGGCAAATATGTATGATGAATCTGATACTAAGGTATACTTTAATCCTATGAGACTTAATTGTCTAGTTTTAAAAGAAGAAAAATCATATACAGGTGATGATAACGGATATGATTCTACTAGAACAGGAGAATTTAATTTCTTAAGAGATGATCTTAAAGATAAGAACATAATTATTGAAGAAGGCGATGTATTAGAATGGGATAATGAATATTATGAAATTGACGGTGTAGGCGCGTCTCAATATTGGACCGGAAGAAACCCATCAACAGATATAGGTATTATTGAGGGAGATATAAAAGAACATGGTCTTAGTATTGCTGTTAAAGTTACTGCCCATGTTACAAGAAGAAATAGATTAAACTTACAAGAAGTTAGAACAGGTATTAATAAACCAAATAATATACCGAGGAACTTATAATGGCTAAAAAAGAATTAAAAAATACTAAAAGTTCATTCTCTAGAGATATAGTTCCTAACAGAGCAAATGAAACAAGACGTGATAATGATATCATAAAGACGCCTAAATGTACTATAGAAGATGTAGATTTTGCAATCTTATCATATATAAGAGATATTCTTAAATTACAGGTTATAGAAAATGGACAGGCTATAGATGTACCTATAATGTATGCAAATGGTGAAAAATGGGCACAGGTCCAGGCAAAAGGTTATATGAGAGACCGTAAAGGTAAAATTATGACACCAGTTATAAGTATACGAAGAGGTTCTATTATAGAGAGAGACACTTTAAAATCTTTAGGTGTTAATAATAATCCTGCAGGTAATGATTTTGTACATCAGAATAAACATACATTAGAAAATAAGTATGATAGATTCTCAGTACAAAACGGATTACAACGTAAAAAAGAATATTATATAGCTCCAGTACCAGAATTTATAGACGTCTCATATGAGTTATTATTATGGACAGAATATACAGAACAAATGAATTCATTAGTAGAACAGATAATGCCTACCAATGGATTTGCATATGGAACAACTTTTAAATTTCCAACATATTTATCAGATGTTACATTTGATACGACAAATGCAACCGGAGAAGATAGAGTTGTTAGGGCAACAATACCATTAACCACTAAAGCATCATTAATGATGCCATTTGAATTACAGAAGTCAAATTTTCAAAAAAGAATATCAGTTAAAAAAATAGTATTTGGAAAGGAATCTATAGGAAGACCACCGGGTGGTTATTGATATTAGTAGCATATTTATATAAGTAATATAATTTAATAAAAAAAAAAGGAAAAAGTTATGTCAGACACAATCAAGTTTACAAAAGAAGAATTAGATCAAATCACTGAATTAAGAGAAGGAAACGGAACTAAAATTTCAGAGTTTGGTCAAGTTGAATTAGAAATTTTATTAGCCAATCAAAGAATGGAAGCTTTAGAACAAGCTAAAGAAAATCTTCGAGCAGCATATATTGAATTGCAAGGTAAAGAAACTTCACTAGTTCAACAATTAAATGAAAAATATGGAGCTGGTCAAGTTGATCTAATCAGCGGAGAGTTTATTCCAACAAAATAGATTGTTTGGACTATATCTTTAATATTTATAAGAAATTGATTAATAAAAGAGGAGCATCAAAATGGCCGAAAAAATTGTATCACCCGGAGTATTTACGAATGAAGTAGATCAATCGTTTTTACCAGCCGGCGTTCAAGCAATTGGAGCTGCTGTAGTTGGACCGACCCAAAAAGGTCCTGCAGGAATTCCAACAATAGTATCGAGTTATTCTGAATTTGTACAAACCTTTGGAAGTAAATTTACTTCTGGGTCTGGCGCATCAGAGCAATCATACAAATACTTAACTAACTATGCTGCACAAGAATATTTAAAATATGCAGATACATTAACAGTAGTTAGAATATTAGCTGGAACATATGGACCAGCAACTTCAAACGTAGAAAATAATACAGAAACAGGAGTAGGGTTTGCATCTGGGTCATTAACATTAGTTTCTGTAGCTGAAGGTGAAACATTTAAAGTTAATGATGGAACCAATTCAGTTTCATTTATAGCACAAGCAGTTCCTAATACAGATCCAACCGATGGATTAACTGCATTTTTTGCACATGGAGCAACAAGTACTACTTTAGCTGCTAATTTAGCAACTGAAATTAATGCAAATGCTGTGTTATCAGGAGTAACAGCAACAAATGTAGGAGCTAAGTTAATTTTATCAGGTTCTGCAGCAGGAACATTAGCAAATGGAACAACATTTGCAACAGCATCAACAAATAGTCCATCAGTATTTAGTGACTTCTTTACATTGGCAGGTGGATCTGTTACAAATGCAGCAGAGACAGTATTTACATTGACAACTTTAGCAGATGGTGCCGGCATGAATAGTGGTGGTGGAACAGAAGGTAGCAATAATGTATTATCTAACGGTACTGAAAATAACTTAAGATGGGAAGTTACATCAACAAATACTTCCAAAGGTACATTTAACTTAGTTATTAGAAGAGGTGATGATACTAGTAAAAGAAAAACAATATTAGAACAATATAATAATTTATCATTAGATCCTAATTCAACAGATTATATAGCAAGAAGAATTGGTGATCAAGCAATGACATTGAGAGATTCAGGAGCATCTGATCCATTCCTTCAATTATCTGGTTCATTTGCAAATAGATCTAAATATGTAAGAGTAGATGTTTCAAAAAATACTTATAATTATTTAGATTCAAATGGTAATATAAGATTAGGATCTGCATCAGGTAGTTTACCTATAGTAGCTTCTGGTTCATTCTTAAATGGTAGTGATGGAAATGTTTTACATCCACAAAAATTCTATGAAACAATAGAAGATACAAATGTACAAGGATATGATCCTGATCAAACTACAAAAGGTGGAACAGCTTATTCAGATGCAATTAAATTATTAAAAAATCAAGATGAATATGATATTAATTTAATTACATTACCAGGATTGGTAGATGATAAGCATGGAACAACAATTGGTGAATTAGTTCAAATGTGTGAAGACAGAAGTGATTGTTTTGCAATAATTGATCCAATATTATATGCTGGAGGATTAAGTACGGCAGTAGCAAAAGGTGATGCTAGAGATAGTAATTATGCTGCAATGTATTGGCCATGGATAAAAATTCCAGATACAGATCTAGGAAGAAATGTTTGGGTTCCTGCATCAACAGTTATACCAAGTGTATATGCCTTTAATGATAGAGTTGCTGCACCATGGTTTGCGCCAGCCGGTCTTAATAGAGGTGGAATTGATATAGCAGTTCAAACAGAAAGAAAATTAACTCATGCAAATAGAGATACATTATATGAAAGTAATGTTAATCCAATTGCAACTTTTCCAAATGCCGGTGTAACAGTATTTGGTCAGAAGACATTACAGAAGAAAGCATCTGCATTAGATAGAGTTAATGTTAGAAGATTATTAATTGCAGCTAAGAAATTTATTGCAAGTACAACTAAATTCTTAGTATTTGAAAATAATACAGCAGCAACTAGAAACAGATTCTTAAGCATTGTTAATCCTTATTTTGAAAATGTTCAACAAAGACAAGGATTATATGCATTTAAAGTTGTAATGGATGAATCAAATAATACTCCAGATGTAATTGATAGAAATACAATGGTTGGACAAATATTCCTTCAACCTGCTAAGGCAGCTGAGTTTATTGTAATTGATTTCAATATTTTACCAACAGGAGCAGCATTTCCTGAATAAAATTTAGGATAGTGTATATTTATATTAAAGAGGAATAAAAAGATGGCAGAATTACTTGACCCAACCGAAATATTTTATACGGCTTATGAGCCGAAGATGGCCAACAGGTTCATCATGTATCTTGAAGGAATACCTAGTTACCTTATTAAAGCAGCTAGTAGACCATCAATTGATCAAGGTGAAGTTATATTAGACCACATCAACGTTGAAAGAAAGTTGAAAGGTAAGTCTAGATGGCAAGATGTAACAGTAACATTATATGACCCAGTAGTTCCATCAGGAGCACAAGCAGTAATGGAATGGATTAGATTACATCATGAATCAGTAACAGGTAGAGATGGATATAGTGACTTTTATAAAAAGAATGTAACTTTTAATACTTTAGGACCAGTTGGTGATAAAGTTGAAGAATGGACATTGAATGGAGCATTTATTTCATCTGCAACATTTGGAGACATGGATTGGGCAACGGAAGATCCATTGCAAATTGAATTGACTCTAAAATATGATTATGCAGTGTTACAATTCTAATTGATATTTCAATAGCATTAAAGAATCCTACCTTACGGTGGGATTTTTTACTGTTAAGGCATATTTATATAAAAGTAATAAGTTATTAGGAGAAAACAATGGCACAAAAAGTTAATGATGATTATCCGGGAAAAACACCGGCTATGACAGATAAACAATTAAAAGAAATTGCAACAGCACAATATAATACAGATGCAACTGATCAAACATTAGTATTTGATTTCCCGACAGAAATTATAGAATTACCAAGTAGAGGTAAATTATATAGTAAAGGACATCCTTTATCAAAAGGTACTATTGAAATGAAATATATGACAGCAAAGGAAGAAGATATTCTTACTAACCAATCGTTTATTAAAAATGGCGTAGTGTTGGATAAGTTATTTAAGGCCTTAATAGTTACTCCAGTTGAGTATAACGACCTCTTATTATGTGATAAGAACGCTATTATGATTGCTGCTAGAATATTAGGATATGGAAAAGATTATCCAATTACAGCAACTAATCCTAGTACAGGTAATGAAGTTGAACATGTAGTTGATTTAACTCAGTTGCCAGAAAAAGAAATTGACTGGTCTTTATTAGATAAAGGTATAAATGAATTTACTTTAAATTTACCTGCTGCTAAAATTCCTATCAAAGTAAAATTACTAACCCAAAGAGACCAATCTAAAATAGATGCAGAGTTAAAGGGATTAGCTAAATTAAAAAAAGATGCTCCAGTTTCCACAATGATGAAATATGTAATTACAGATATTGATGGCGAAACAGATAATGGAAAAATTAGAAAATTTGTAGATACTAGATTGTTAGCAATAGATTCTAGAGCCATTCGTCAATTTTTAATATCAATAACACCTGAAACAAGCTTGGAAATACAAGTCCCGGATGGAGATGCCGGAGACAACTTTCGTACTACGGTTGCCATCGGATTGGACTTTTTTTGGCCTGACTCCGGCTTATAAGCTAAACAAACAAGAACAAATATTTGACTTGGTATATCATAGCCAAGGAGGATTTACATATCAGGACGTATATCATATGCCTGTATATTTACGTGGATTTTATATTAGAAAACTGTCTAAGATGTTTAATGATCAAAAAACAGAACATGAAAAGGCAATGAAACAGGCAAATTCTAGATCAAAATCATCTAGGCCTGCAAGAGGCATATAATTCATATAAAACATAGCAATATCGATATTTATTAAAAAGAGGATATTAACTATGTATATAAACAAACTTGAACAAGATTCTTTAAAGCAAATCACCGAATTACAGGAAGGCTTAGCATTATCACTATTCAAATTTTTCAGCAGAGGAAAAGTTAAAAAAATGTTGAAGAAATATGAAGATGATCCTGAGTTACAAGCAATAACTGCAGACTGGAACAAACAAGGAAAGAAGCTAGAAAAGATGGTCAAAAACTACAAAAAACGTAATCCTAATAAAAAATTACCTTGGGAAAAGTAATAAATGGCAGTAGGTAAAGAAACACCAAAACAGGCCGCGGAAAGAGCAAAAGCACTTCAGGCGATAGAAGCAAGCGAAAAACGTATTGCTGCACTCGTTCAACAATCTGTAGGCGCAAATGATGCAAAATTAAAAAAAATTGAAGCTCAGGTTAAAGCAGAAGAAAAGAAACAAGCATTACAAGATAAAGAAGTATCTAGATTAAATTCTCTTAAATCTATGTATGCTGATATTGCTGGAGATCTTCAATCATCAGTAACAACAATTAAAGCTGCAGCAAAGGCTCAAAAAAATATGTTTAAGGCAACTGTATCTGTAGCAGATATAGAAGCTAAAATTGTAGAAAATGCTAAAGCATTAAATAATGCTAAATTAGATGGTAGAAAGTCAGAAGTACAACAATTAAAATTAGCTCAACAAAAATTAAAATATGACAGAGGTGCCTTAAAAACCATAGAACATATGGCAGATAGTACATCATCATTAAATGATGAACTTCAAGGAGCAGTCAAAGGAGTTCAAAGCTTTGTAGGAGCATTACCAGGCGGTGGTATGCTATCTAAAATGATGGGGCTAGATAAACTAGGAGAAGGTGT
>TARA_R100000541_G_scaffold1884_4_pt1 | contig 12183 bp, 16 predicted proteins | sample TARA_R100000541 | Tara Oceans TARA_R100000541 (sample SAMEA2621416) | marine metagenome | biome: marine biome (ENVO:00000447); feature: surface water layer (ENVO:00002042); material: "saline water (ENVO:00002010), including plankton (ENVO:xxxxxxxx)" | depth 5 m | reverse complement strand
GTTCAAGCCATTCGTCAATGTGTTCGCCCCGATTATACCCAAGCCACTCATAGAAGTAGCCTACGTCACCTCTGGAACGCTCAAGAGAGAAACCTTTCATACTGTCGAACTCCTAACAGCACATTCAATCTCAACACCACATTGGTTGCAGTAAAGAATAACAGTTCTGTATTGCTCATTTACTTGAGCAATTTCCCATCGGTGAGAGTTCCATGCGTTTCCACATTCCATAGCCTCACTACGTCGAATCCGATAAATCAAGGTTCGCACTACTTCATTCGCCATCGGTTATAGGAAGCAACCCGCCTCACCAACAAGTGTATGAAGTTCCGCCAGAAACTCATTCTTCAGCCTCGGTCATTCGCACATCAGCTCCGCATCCAGAGCAAACAAGAATAGTCACCATACCTTCGCCGTCTAAGCCAAAGTCTTGTTTTTCAAAGTCGTTTTGCCAAATTAGCTTGTGACCACACCACCAACAGGTAGCAAAGCTCCTTGTATCGACAAAACCTTCATCGGGATCATTCTGGGGCCATTCATCGGTCACAATTGTATCGGATTTATTCTTAGTCACTATTATTCCTCCTTCCTTACAGAGTCAAACCAAACAGATGCCCAAGACTGATAACATGATCGACAAAATTGATGAATACCTGCTTCTGGATCGACGTTATTCCCGCACTTATGGTTGTTAATGCAAGGGTGTGGTTCGTATATCCACCCATCATCCATAATCACTGTTTCCAATTCCTCGTTAATTTGATGTGCTGTCTTTTCTGTCATACTCTCACCTTAAAATATCACAGCCGCCTACATACCAACATGGCCGATGACGCTATCCTCATGATCCTCTCGAATCACGGCGACAGACTCACCAGCATTGAAAGCGACGTGCATGATATACGCACAGGGATTCAGCAAATAAAGGATGGCCCTATGTACGCCCTCGACAGGCAAATTAAGCGTAAAGTAGCACAAACAGGTGGACTTCTCGGACTTCTTCTCTTAGCCTTCACAGCCCTTATTCAATAAACACATTGAAGAATCGCACACTCCCTCAAACAATCATGGGCCTACGGCAACGTATCGTACAAGCAGTCACAGGTCGTGGCTCCAACCCACCTCCTATTGCTCCAAGCATCTCAACGAAGCAAAGTCATGGCTTCGCCGCTATTGCTGGTTTAGCTGACATTATGGAGGACACCAACAAGCTCCGGCTGGACTCGAACTACGACAATGACTTCGACATTTACGACGCTATGGTTGAACTTGATCCAGAACTTAACGGAGCTGTTCGGTCTGTATCACTATCAGCCAACCACTATCGAGTTGAATACAAGAAAGCAAAGAACGCAACAATTCGCAAGGTCATCAAAGAACTCGTTGAAGAACGCCTGGACTTCGACGATCTTCTTGTCGCAACCATGCGTGACCTCATGGTGTATGGGAACAGCATCAACAAGCTGATAGGTCGTGCAGGTGAAGGTATCACCAGGGTTCAATCCCTCCCAATTAAGCAAATAACTATCACCGACGACAGAGAACCAATGGCTGTCGGCTATTCTGGTGTTTATGCGACAAAGGACAACCCAATCATGGAAGCTCGCTACTACCGCTTCCGAGAACAGCAAATTGATATGCAAACATTCCCTGCTGATGAGATACTTCACTTCCGCCTCGATGCACGTTCTAATTGGTATCAAGACTACTTGGGGCGTTGGACTTACGGAGTATGGGGTGCATCCCGCTTTACCTCCCTCAAGCAAGCAATCCGAGCTAAATACAACACCATTAACAACAGACTCGCCCTACAAGACGCTCTCACCCGTCAATACATCAAGATCGGCAAAGAAGCGATTGAAGGCATCCCAGACCCCGACGAAGCAAGAGAACGCCTAACCTACATCATGGATCAAGTAGGTTCGTTAATGGAAGGTCTTCGTGCAGACCAAATCCCAATTCTCCCACACTACGTTGAGATGCACCATGTCGATTTGTCGAACAGCATTCCAGACGACACTAAGTTCCTCGATAGCATCAACGCCGACATTTCAGCCGTTCTCAATGTTCCAAGAGTAGCAGCAGGTCAAGAATCCGGTTCAACCTTCGCAGCCACCTACAACGCTAATATGTGGTCGGTTATGGCTATTGAACGCCTACAAACAATCGTAGCAGAAAAAATACAACACTTGTTTTCCGATCACCTTGAACTCATGGGTATTGCTCACAAGCGTTCCGATTTGCCACCACTCGTCTTTGAGCCTGTGGATCAAGAATCACCACTACACAAGATGCAAAGAGCCAAGCTCGGTATTGATGCTGGAATCCTTACTCGAAACGAGGCAAGGGAGATGAACGATCTAAACGCAACCCTTGACGGGAATGTTGTAGCTCCACCGTCCACTTCTGGCCCAACAGGGGAACTTCCCCGACCTGGTGAAGTAGTGCATGATGTGAAGCCATGATGAAAACGGTGAAGGATAGATGGGTTCAAATGAAAAAATTGCTACGTGCGCTAATAATCCGCCGTGTCTAATAACCATGACAACAATATCAACCATGTGCCTTTACTGCAAAATCCAACAAGCAAAGAATTGGAACAAACCATATTGAGGTGAAATAATGTCAAAAAAAGAGAACTCATTCAATGACCGCATGGTGTCAAGAACCGTCTTACCTACAATTTACCTATGGCTTCTTGCTGCTGGCGCAGTAGTGTTTATGGGTATATGGAAGCCAGATGTGGTTCTCACCAACCTTGACGGCTTTATCGCACTTATCGCTATCATCAGCGGTGTCGCAGCCCCAGCATTAGCTACTATCCTTCGTATGTGGGAATCCGAGCAAACAATTGAAATCGACAACATAGGCGTTCAATTAGAAAATGAGCGCACACTTGACTCTCTTCGTAAGGATCACATCATTGAGATGGAAAAAGCTCAAATGGTTCACTCCCACGCTTTAGCCTCATCAGCTCAAGAGCATGAGCAAATCGTTGAGAAGCATAAAGAAACCATAGTGAAGCTAAATCCAATACACAAAATGAGTGATGAGTGATTATAATGTCAAAAGCTGATGATGAACTCGTAGCGAGAGCAAAAGTGTTAGCAGAGGCAACAGGCAGGGACTTTGAAGATGTTATCGCTGATCTGGCTGACGACGGCGTTCTTAATCAGTCGAATAAAGAAAATGACGCAGACCTCATCACACAACTCAAAGAAGCTGCGGAACTAATGAGCGCAGTTCAAAGCATCAACAAAGAAGTGTCCGAGAACACCGTATTGAACGGTGGTGACAACAAAACCGAAGTTAATGTTGACACAACCCTCGAAGGCGACGTTGTGGATCGAGCGATAGCCAGCGTCAATCGTAAAGTCGTGGAGCTAAAGAAAATAGCAATTGTCGTCATTCCTGTCATACTTTTAATCACAGGAGGAACTATGTCAAGCATGGATATATTCTCATCAAGTGACACCGATGACGAACCCTTTGAACCTATCATGGTTGAGTATTGGGGCTGCACCGATTGGAGTGCTATGAACTACGACGAATACGCTAACATGGATGATGGTTCATGTGAGTATCATATTTATGGATGCACCAATGATGCAGCACCTAACTACGATTCTATGGCTACAATGGATGATGGTTCATGCGAACCAGAACCCGAACCTGTTTATGGTTGCATGGATAATGAAGCAGAGAACTATGATCCAGAAGCAGAAGAGGATGATGGCTCTTGCTACTATCCCCCAGACCCAATCAAGGGCTGCACAGACCCAGAAGCCGACAATTATGACGATGAGGCAGAAGAAGACGATGGATCATGCGAATACCCACCCGAACCAAGCCTTGAAGACTGCTTCGTAAGCATTGAGAATCATTACAGAGGACACCTCAACAATGACCCAAGCTCCGATACTATGGTTGTCGGATTCAAAGTAGTGCCGACTGACTGCGACGACTTCACCATTGACGTATCAATTCATCTCTTTCAACAAGGTGAACCACCAGCCTACATTGAACACTATTCACTTGCAGGTGATACCGACCATGATGTAAGCCACACCTTTGATGATATGCCCGAAGGCACTTGGACTCCTAAGATTCGAGCAGTCGTTGAAGGACAAGAAAAATCAGAGATTAACTTTTGGGCTTTAGATATTGAAGATCAAGAACCACCATGCGAAGGTTCAGCATCGTTTTACAACACATCATACTCCGTAGCTTACAATAACACCAACAATTCATCGTTAGCCAACATAACCGTATTCTGGGATGCTGATTGGTCTTGCCAAGAACAACAATATGTCGAGATTGACATATTCGTTAAGTTCAATGACAGCATTATTCACTACTTAACCATAAGTTACACACTCAACGGTCAATCACCTACTATTGCTAACTACACCATAGCCGATCTTGAAACTGCAAAGACCTACGAAGTATGTCTTGTCGTATGGGTTGAGCGTGATGACTCTTGGATTCAAGACGACGAAGATAACCAAACTGTAACTATTTCATGAGATGATATTATGCCAGAACCTACACCTAACGAAAGTCGCAAATCATTCATGGTACGTTGCATGGATGATGATAAAATGAAAACACAGTTCCCTAAATCCGACCAACGCTTTGCCGTATGCAACTCATACGCTGACGAATCGGATGAATATGCTCTTGATCCCAAAAAGGGTGATATACCCCTTGAAGATATGGTCGGTTCGTCGGAGATGATCGGTGAGGCCGATGGCTATTTGGGTATGGCCGATGACACCTCACAAACGAACACCCACTTCGACGCTATCGTTGAAGCATCTAAGCTCGGCACAGTCGTTCTTGACTTTGAAACAATTGAAGCTGTTCAATACGGCAAACCAGGTAAGAATGATCCACGAAAGACTCCTGCTAAACCCGATGAGCGAAAGAAAGGCTCTAAGAAAAACAAGCCTGGATCAGCTAAGAAGCCTAACTCAAAGATTGTCGTTTCACCGGCAACTCGTAAAACAATCGAGAATAAGATGAAGGAGCATAACAAGAAGGGCAAAGGCTCGAAAGCATCTATGGGCGCACTCCTTACAGTGTTCCGTCGTGGTGCTGGAGCTTTTAGCACAAGCCACGCCCCTAACATGAGTCGTAACGGATGGGGAGTCGCAAGAGTCAACGCATTTCTTTACCTCTTACGCAACGGCAAACCGTCGAACCCCAACTACAAGCAAGACAATGACCTACTTCCTAAGTCCCACCCAAGAGCAAAGAAAGCATCAGCAGACTGTGGTTGCGAAGGAGTTCCTATCGAAGCAGCGGAGTATGAGGGTCGAACAGTCACGCTTAACAAACCGTTTCGTATGCCTAAAGGCAACTCAAAGAAGTTCGGAGTCTATGCGATCAATGACAAAGGCAACGTAGTTCTTGTTCGCTTTGGCGACCCGAACATGGAAATCCGTCGTGATGATCCAGAAGCTCGAAAGAATTATCGTAAGCGTATGGGTTGCGATACACCCAGGGTTGGCCCTAAATGGAAAGCGAATTACTGGTCTTGCTGGCAGTGGCGAAGTGGTTCAAAAGTCAAAGGCAACCTTGAAGAATCGCAAGGGGAGTCGATTAACCATGAGTGATTGCTGCGACGACTGCGGAAATGTTCAAGCCGCCGAGCAAGATGTGTTCAAGACACCTCAAGAAGCTATGAAGCGAGCAAGAGAGCTTGGTTGCGACACAGTTCATACTCACCGACATGAAGGCGAAACCCTGTTCATGCCCTGCTCATCTATGAAGCAGTATCAAGAAAAGACAGAGGAAAAAGAAGCATACATCAAAGAAGAAGACCTCGAAGGTATGTATGACGACGAGGATGAAGAAGAGGAAAACAAAAAAGCATCCTGTGATGATTCTTGCCCTCCTGGTTTTGAATCCGTAGCAGGTGAATGTGTTGCTGTAACCTGTGAGCTTGAGATTGATTCTTTTGAAGCTATACTTTCAGCAAGCACTGGAACAAACGCTATCCGAATGACAGGAGTTGCATTTACTTCTGGCTACAATAAGAACGGCTGGCAAATCACTTCTTCTGGCGCAAAATCTCTTGCCAAGAAAATGATTGGATCAGACATAACTCTCAACCACCCACACACTAAGAGAGGTCGTTTTACTCGAAACATGGATGGTGGAGTCGATGAAGCCGTAGTAGGAATCGTCACTGAAGCTGAATATGAAGAAGATGAAAAGGGCTACAAGGTTAAGTTCGCTGGTGAAGTGTACCGTGAAGAACTCTTTGCTTCTCTTGAGTCTGGTCTATGGCTACGTCAAGGCTACGGTGTTTCAATCGGAGGAACAGGCATTCCTATCGCAACCGAAGAGGATGAGAAGGGTCGTATGATGATGACGTTTGAATCCGACTTTGAGTTCGATCACCTCGCTATCGTACACAAACCCGCTTACGCAGACGCTAAAATAGAAACTGTTGAACGGATCAGCAAAGAAATTGAAGCCTCGGAAGAAACCTCACCATTGATATACCGCAACGGTGATAGAACGAATCAACCAACCAATACGGAGGCAACACAAATGCAAACCGAAGATGAATTAACAATCCAGGCCAGCGAAGAATCAATCGCTCTCAAAGAATCTCTTGTTTTGGCAGAAGCTAAAATCGCAGCCTTTGAAGCAGCAGAAAAAGAATCTCAAGAAGAAGCTCGTTTGAGCCTCGTCACCAAAGCATCCGACATGGGGCTTTCTGGCGTTGAAGACTTTTCAAGTGAAATGCTAACACGTGTTATCGCAAGCTGGGAAGAATCCCGACCTGCGGTGAAAGAGATGATCCCTGCAACCCCAGCAGCTCAAGAAAAGGTCATTGAAGCAACAGAAGCACCTCGCCGTGAAGTTGTGGCTAACTACCTCAACGGCGAACTTGTCGAATCCGACAAAGTGACATACGGTAAAGCCTGGAACGCATGGGCTTCCGCATGGAACGGCAACCTTTCAACCATTGAGAACGGAGAAGGTCTTCGTGCGCCAATGTTTGATGACATTAAGGAGATGATTTGATGGCAGACTTCCCAAGCAACTACCGCAGCATGATTGTAAAAGACGGAGTTCTTCCGAAAGCAGGGAATCTGCTCAACTACGACGCAACCTCTGGTGCTGGAACTGTTGATCTTACTGCAAACGGAGATGCTTGCTTCTTTATCGCACTTGACGAATCTTCCAGAGATGCAGACCAAGCTCTTGTGACTGCTGGAGCTACTATCACAGCACTTCCTGTTGGTGGAATGGCGTATGTTCTCATTACTGCCAGCGAAGCAATTGTGGCTGGACAAGTTCTTTACGTCGCCGCAAATGGATTAGCAACTAAGGTTGCTGGTTCAAACAAAATCCTCGGACATTACTTAGGATCAGCACTCACTACTGCTGCTGACACCTTGTATGCCGTGAATACCAAGCAAACCAACTGATAACAGGAGATGAATAAGATGGCAACAATGAACCTTAACCAAATACTCGGACAAAACCTACAAGCTGATGCGGCAGTCGCACCAGCAGACGGGCCTTTCACCAAGCAAGACTCTGTTCTTCAACAGACTCTCCGTGACTTCATCCAGCTCCAATCCACCACTATTTCAGTGGGAACAAAAGTAGTCGGACTACGAACCGTTCCCTGGATGACCTACAAGTGGTTCACAGGCGCACAAGGCAGCTTTACCTTCCCTCTGGATGATAACGCAGTCGTTGATCCTACAAACATTGGAACTGCGAACTACACCGTTTCACTCGAAAAGGGTCAAGGTCGAACTGTCTTCCTCGATTCAGTCCGTCTTCGTGGAGAACGCTTTGAAACTCTTGATCGCCAGCAACTTGCTATCGTTCAAGCTCGCGCTTCAACCATTGACAACCACATTCTTTCAACTGTTTATGCAGGTGCAGGACAAACTCAAGCTGTCACAGCAGGTGCTTGGACAGGAGCTACCAACGACGCAGAGCGTGACACACTTCTTGCTATGGATAAAATCTTCCAGAACGCTCGAACCTCTGGCGACGAACCTTTGGCTATGGTGCTACCAGCAACTTGCCGAAGCACTTTGCTCAACACCACTCTTTACGGAAACGTCATCGAATCTCTTGAAACCCACTTGGGCCGTATCGCCCGCTTGTCGGTTCTTTACACACGTGACACCGCTGCTATGGGTGGCAACGACGGACTTCTCTTAATCCCAGGTGCAGAAACCGCAGAGTTCTTCCAGTACAACGGCCCAGGCTACATGGAAACCGAGATCACCCGCATGGAAGGTGTCGGATTCTCTTACCTCTTGACCTCTTACATGGGAACAATTGTTCACCAACAACAAGACGGCGCAGCAGCTGGCGACTCAAACAGAATCGCTAAGATCACAGGCGTTATTTGATATTGGTTGGTGACAACCGATGGTACGCAAAGGATTCACAAAAGACAGACGGGGCCGTTTGGTTCGTACTGTCGAAGAAGTTCCAGAGCCTATCGCTGAACCCGTTGTTGAAGTCGTGGATCAAACCACTGACCTTGACTCACTTACATTCAATGAGCTTCGAGCTCTCTGCAAAGAGCGTGGTCTTGATGCAAAGGGAAAGAAGGCAGAATTGATAGCCAAGTTAAGTGATAGTGGAGATGGCGAAAGTGGCGAGGAAAGCGAATAAAGCAGCATTGGTAAAGGAACTCCGAGATAAGGAAATCCCAATACCGAAGAACCCTACAATTGAAAACCTAACCAAGCGTTTGTCTTGGCTTGGAGGCAAAGGATTTGTTTTTAGACGATTCAAAGTTCACCCAGACCCTCTTCACCCTTGCATGAAACTTGAACAAAATGTTCTAACATACGTTCCTAATTCTAAGTTCGCTGAAAACATTATGAAATCAAAGAGGGTTATGATCGTGGCAAGAACACCTATGCCCTGGGATGGACTCGCTATTGTTGATCCACCTGTGGAGGATGAGGAAGAATGACTGTCACATCAAGTCAAATCCGTGACCTACTCAATCGACCCCCTAACTTGGTCGATGGAACAATCACCGAATACATCAGCATGAGAACTGTTGAAGCTAACAAAATCGTTAGGACTCAACAATACGGCATAGCAACTGCAAACGCTGTCACAGAAGCACAAAAAGAAGAGTTCATCAAAGCAGCAGTATGCGCTGATGTTCTCGTAGTTCTTGTCAATACTCTTCCTCACCACACAATGCCAGACGCAAGAGAAGGAACAGATGATCGGTTTAGGCGACAGCTTGAACAGTTCCAAATGCGAGCTAAGGAATTGAAGGCTATGATTGCCGAGCCTAACGCCGCAGCATTCTCTGTTGATAAGTCGGCAACAAGGCAAGAGTGATCCACAATGACGGATTATTATTGGATAGGGGCATTGAACTCATTAGCCTCGAAGCCCGACAATTGGAGCTTGTCAAGCGGTGGGTCTTCTCAAGGTGGATCATGGTCTTCTCCCCCTTCAGCCACAGACAACTTCTTTTTCAATTCACGTGCAAATATCGCCTGTACTTGGGAGTCAAGCATCGTTTCTATGGCGACAGTTCAGAGCATTCAACAGTCCCTTAGTGAACCATACACAGGCATTCTAACAATGAGTATCAATACAGCCATGCAGGGTTTGATTCTCAATGCTGAACTTAAAGGCTCTGCTATCATCACCTTAGCAGGAGCTAATCTTGCCGCACTTAACGATGCTTCAAGTCGTAAGAGATACGTTCTCAACGGACAAAAAGCCAAGATTGATTCTTTTACAGGATCATACAAAATAGAAGCAGCACAAACCGCAACATACCTTGACAACGGCCCATATCCTGCTCTAACCCTTGCTACAAACACATTAACGCTTGCTTACAACGTGCCTACGGCTACAACTCACGATCATGCCGACAATGCTACTATCCACATCAAAGGTGCATTCGTAGTAACTTCTGCTTCTGGATTTGTTAGAGATGGCGCACCAAACGCAGCTCTTGACACCGAAGTAAAAATTAAGTTCGACAACGCCACTTTTACTTATCCTGCAACAGTCCTTGACTTCAATATGGCTACTGCTTCATTTAGAGGGGTTGAACTACCCGTCACAGCAACAACAACTTATGGATCAAGTGCTGGATTTACTGCCAAACACTACGGAATCGTAGTCTTTGCAGCAACCAACGGAGAACTATGTACGATTAGAAACGGTGTTCAGTTAGATGCTTATTCTCTTGAGATAAAAGCTGGTGCAAGACTTCGAGTTAATTCTAATACTGCAAATCCAGCGGTCATAAAAACTCAAACAGAGCCAAAAATTGCAGGTGTTTGGTCTTTCGAGTCGTTAAGTTCTCACACCTTCAGCTCCCCAAGAAACAACCCTGTTACCTCTGTTGCTAACGGAGGTACAGGATTAACTGACGTTCCCCCTAACAACCTCTTAATGGGTAGCGCAACTTCTGGTATGTCGGCATTGACAAAGATAACTCCTGGTGTAAATGGTCAAGTTCTAACCCTTACGGGTGGAGTTCCAGGTTGGGCTGCATCGGGTGGTGGTGGTGGTTCTGGTACAGTCACTTCTGTTGCTACTACTGCACCGATCACAGGAGGCACAATCACAACAACAGGAACAATCGGTATCAGTGCGGCTACGACAAGTGCGGCTGGTTCTATGTCTGGTGCTGACAAAACAAAGCTCGATACTGTCGAAACAAACGCAGACGTGACCGATGCAACGAATGTGACTGCGGCGGGTGCGCTTATGGATAGTGAAGTGACCAACCTCGCTCAAGTCAAAGCATTTGACGAATCCGATTATGCTACTGCGGCTCAAGGATCAAAGGCTGACAGCGCACAACAACCTCCATCCGAAGGAGCATTCGTCAACGGTGACAAAACCAAGTTGGACGGGATTGAGGCAAACGCAGATGTGACAGACACAGCAAATGTTGTCGCCTCATTGACCGCAGGAACAAACATAACCATAGCGGCTAATGGAACCATAGCGGCTTCTGGTGGAGGAACTACTCTTCAACACCTAAGACTCTTTATGAAAAATAAAAGTGGGAACCCAGCCACCTATTCGGTAGGTAGTTCCTATGTGATTATGGACATAGCCAACACAACAAATTGGGGAGAATCGACTACCGGAACCCACAATGATATAACGGTGACAAACGCTTCCAGTGACCACATAGTTCTCGGTGCGGGTGGACTTTATCACATTATTGTGACTATTGAGTTCTTCCCAGCAAGTTCAACCAATCGTGATATGTGGTTGGTTGTTAGCACTGACACATCAAGCACAGGGCAGTTAGGTACAGCGCGAGCGCAAAATGGTCTTGCCAACTTCAAAATGCAACACACCGTCTATCATGAAGTTGCTTCGGGGGGTAGTGACGACGAGATTTACTTTTCCGTTCGCTCTAATGGAAACAACAGCAACCTTATCGCATTTAGTGACAACCGAAGTACCATCACAATCACCCGTGTAGGAGATTCAACAGTATGACGCTACAAGCAAAATTAGAAACAAGATTTCCCGACCACGATTGGTCGCACATGGTCGAAGACTCATGCTTTATTGTAAGCAAAGGGGTGTACTGGATCAAGCAAAGTGCTTGGTATGCTGACCTCCCCCAATGGACTTCGGATGAAATCAAAACATTTGTGGAGAGTTAATTATGGCAAGAAAAGTAGGTAAGATCGTATATGCTCCACCAGAGCGTTGCTTGAATCACATTGAGATTGAAGAAACCCCGCATGGCTACAAATTGTACCAGAAGGGCGAAGAACGGCCATTTAAGGTGATACCTTTTAGTGTCGTGAGGGAAGTGTCCTTTACAGGGGGAAATAAGAAATGAACCTAACTATCGAAAATGTGGAACTTTGGCTGGCTGCGCTTGCAGCCGTCGCTGGTCTTGGTGTGTGGGGCTACAAGAAGTGGCTCTCCATCAAAGAAGGCGGTATCTCACTTGGAGAAGTTTTGGATGCAGTCGAAGAGGCAGCAGACAAGGCAGAAGAAGTGAAAGAACAAGTTGAAGAAGCCATTGAAGAAACCAAAGAGTGATCCACATGACTTACTACTGCACAACTGACGAAGTAGCTTTGCGACTTGGTTTTGATTCGGCCCAAAAGGTTCGAGCGCAGACCAGGCTTACATCGAGTATTCGTCGTGCAACAGTGGTTATTGATTCGG
>TARA_R100000541_G_scaffold24198_2_pt1 | contig 12394 bp, 20 predicted proteins | sample TARA_R100000541 | Tara Oceans TARA_R100000541 (sample SAMEA2621416) | marine metagenome | biome: marine biome (ENVO:00000447); feature: surface water layer (ENVO:00002042); material: "saline water (ENVO:00002010), including plankton (ENVO:xxxxxxxx)" | depth 5 m | reverse complement strand
TGGATGATGGTCCAGACACCGTGGCGTGCTGACGCACGCATGACTGGCTCGCTGACGCTCGCACGGACCAGCACAGCTGGACCACAACGCAGACAAGACAGAACACCAGACAAGACAGACAAATCGATGCGCAGTTGCATTAGGAACTTGCAACAGACCCCCCACCCCCCTTTATGCCATACTACTGTCGAGCTGCCATCCCAAGTAGGATTCGGACGGTCATAACATATAAACTTTACTTTTTCGGCATTCCGCCTATCATTAACGGAATCGAAAATATTTTGCAACAATTTTTTACCAATGAGAGAATACTTTGAATCTATAACAGACGTCTGTCCGTTCAGCTTAGAAAGTTTTGACGCAGGTAAACTACCTGTACTTAAATATTCAAAAGAGTTAGTTGACCTACTCTATAAAGAACTTGAACACTATGATGCTTTTCTTTTTGAATGTCATACCTCAATGGATCGCGACCTGCTAATAACCACGGCACACGAACTACAAACCAAGTACCCCGAAGCGGAGTGGTTTTGGTCACATCCCGAAGACGGTCACAAATCGACCATGGTCCCTGCTCTCGTTATGCAGAATAAGAAAAATTTGGCTAATGCTCGTAAAACCTTTAAACTTATGCGTAATGGCAAAAACATGGCTTAAAGAAAAAATCGTATCCGTCAAGAAAAAAACTTCTATTGGCGACTCAAGGCTCAGCAACGGTGCAGGCACCAATAAAAATAAACGACGTTCAAAATACAGAGGGCAAGGAAAATAAAAACTAGCTCAGCAAAAGCCAAAGGACGTAGACTGCAACAGTGGGTAAGGGATAAACTTATAGAACTGTTGTCCGTGGACCCAGAAGATATTGAATCTAGACCTATGGGCAGTAGCGGTGAAGACCTAATAATGGGCGTACAAACTAAAAAGATATTTCCTTATAGCGTTGAGTGTAAAAACCAAGAAGCAGTAAACGTATGGAAAGCCTACGAACAATGTTCAAGTAATACTAGCTCAAAAGTGGAAAGTCTAGTTATAATAAAAAGAAACAAAAGTAAACCGTTAGCTTTAGTAGACGCGGAATACTTTATTAACCTACACAAGTAATATGGCAGATAATTTTTTACAAGAACTACAAGCAAACAAAGACCAAGAAGCAATGGCAGGTCTCGATAAACTTATCGCTAAAGACAGGTTGATGACTAAGCTAACAGCAGGTCAAGATATGGCAGGTGTAGCAATGATGGCAGCTGGACCAGGAAAGTTTAAAAACCTTTTAGGTATGGTGCCAAAAACTTTTGATAAGGCGGACAACTTACCAGCTTTTAGAAAGCTATTTGGTGAGTTAAAGAAACTACCTGCTAATGATCAAAAAGAAGCAGCCAGTTTACTTCTACCTAGATTAAATGAAACTGTCTATAAAATAGACCGCACATACACAAACGATATTTTAAACAACCCTAAAGCAAACAAAGAAATAGGACTTTTGTTAAATAAAAACAATGACTACACTAAAGGGTTCATACAAGAATTACAAAAACTAATGGGTATGAACACAGGTGGAGTAGCTACCTTAATGCCTTTAAAATATACTTGAAAAAAGAACTATTAGCACAGCTACCTGAGGATGTCCTCAAGGAACACTTAGAGTTAGCCGAAAGGTTACAAGAAATAGAAGTTGTTGAAACAGCACAAAGTGGGTTCTTACCGTTTGTCAAAAGTCAATGGCCAGGGTTCATTGGCGGTGCTCATCATCAGAAGATGGCAGACGCGTTTGACCGCATAGCTACAGGTAAAATCAAAAGGCTTATAATCAATATGCCACCACGGCACACAAAAAGTGAGTTTGCTTCTCATTACTTTCCTGCTTATTTAGTAGGGCGTAACCCAAGTTTAAAAATACTACAAGCAACCCACACCGCAGATTTAGCAGTTAAGTTCGGTAGAAAGATCCGTGACTTAATGTTAACGGAAGATTTTCAAAGGATCTTCCCTGATGTATTAATTAACCCAGACTCAAAAGCAGCAGGTAAATGGGAAACCCAAGACAGGCGTGACGCAAAACTAAAGGGCGAGTACTATGCAGCTGGTGTAGGGGGTGCGTTAGCAGGAAGGGGAGCGGATCTATTTATTATTGATGACCCTCATTCTGAGCAAGATGCCATGAACCCAAAGTCCATGGAAGATACTTACGAGTGGTATACTTCAGGACCAAGGCAGAGGCTCCAGCCAGGAGGAGCGATTGTCATAGTTATGACTCGCTGGAACATCAACGACCTAACAGGTAAATTATTAAAAGATGCAGCAAGAGACCCAAAGGCAGACCAGTGGGAGTTAATTGAACTACCAGCTATATTGCCTAGTGGTAAACCACTATGGCCAGAGTTCTGGAACCTAGAAGAGATCCTAAGTGTTAAGGCTAGTTTACGTGGCGGACCAAAGTGGCACGCTCAGTACATGCAGAACCCAAGTTCCGAAGAAGGTGCATTAATAAAAAGAGAATGGTGGAACGAATGGGAAAAAGAAAAACCACCAACGTGTGAATACTTAATACAAAGTTACGACACAGCTTTCTTAAAAAGTCAGATGGCGGATTATTCTGCTATTACTACTTGGGGAGTATTCTACCCTGAAGGTAAAATAGGGGAAGACTTCTACAATGGTTTATCTCCTCATATTATTTTACTAGACTGTATTAAAGGTAAGTATTCTTTTCCTGAACTTAAAGCTATAGCTTTAGAACAGTATCACGAATGGACACCTGATTGTGTTATTATAGAAGCTAAAGCCAGTGGAGTTCCACTTACACAAGAATTACGAAACATAGGCATACCTGTACAAAACTTTACTCCATCAAAAGGAAATGATAAGGTAGCTAGAGTTAATGCTGCTGCTCCATTATTTGAATCAGGAATGGTTTGGGCACCAGACACAAAATGGGCTAACGAAGTTAGAGAAGAATGTGCTGCTTTCCCTGCTGGAGATCACGATGATTTAGTAGATTCAACTACTCAAGCATTATTAAGATTCAGGCAAGGTGGGTTCGTAAAACTACCGAGCGATTATGAGGAAGAAGAACTATATCCTAGACGGAAAATAAGTTACTATTAACCATGGCAATTGAAAAACAAAATCCCCTACAAGATATTTTAATGGAAGTTGCACCAGAACAAATGCAACAACCTATGGAAGTTGAGCTTCCCGAAGAAATGGATATTGGTGGTCAAATGGCACCTGCTTTTGAAATGGGAGCAGACGGACAAATGGTTCCCCTTTTTGATGAAGAAGAAGCTATAGTAAACGAACATCAAGCTAATCTTGCTGAGGTACTAGATTCCTCCTCGCTTAATACACTAGCGAATGAGCTATTAGATGCATATGAACAGGACAAAGACTCACGTAAAGATTGGCTTGATGTCTTCACTAAAGGGCTAGACCTTTTAGGCATTAAAGTTGAAGAACGTGATCAACCTTTTCCTGGAGCCACAGGCGTAAATCATCCACTATTAGCAGAAGCTGTCACACAGTTTCAAGCACAAGCCTATAAAGAACTTTTACCAGCAGGCGGTCCAGTCAAAACTCGAGTTATGGGGAATGAAAGCCCAGAAGTTTTAGAACAATCAGCCAGAGTTAAAGAGTTCATGAATTATCAAATCTGCGATGTCATGAAAGAATATGACCCTGAAATGGACAGCTTGTTATTTTATTTACCTTTAGCTGGGTCTGCATTTAAAAAAGTTTATTACGATAACTTACTAGGTAGAGCTACCAGTAGATTAGTAAAAGCAGAAGATTTAGTTGTAGCTTACGAAACCACAGATTTAGAAACCAGTCCTAGATTTACTCACGTTATGAGTATGACAGGCAATGATTTAAAGAAAATGATGCTCGCAGGAACATATAGGCAAACCGATGTCGGTGAGCCCCTAGATATGGACTACAATGAAGCAAAAGAAAAGATAGATGAGCTTCAAGGTTTATCTAGACCTATAACAGACTACGATGAATACACTGTTTTAGAGCTCCACGTTAATTTAGAGCTTGAAGAAGACGGTGATAACGGCTTTGCTGTGCCTTATGTGGTTACTATCCTTGAAGATAGCAGTGAAATCCTTTCTATACGACGTAATTGGTCTGAAAATGACCCATTATTCAACAAAAAAGAGTATTTCATACACTATAAGTTCCTTCCAGGTCTCGGTTTTTACGGTTTTGGCTTAATTCACATGATTGGAGGGCTTACTAAGTCCGCTACATCAATTCTACGCCAATTAATTGACGCTGGTACACTAAGTAACCTACCTGCAGGCTTTAAAGCACGTGGAATGCGTGTACAAGGTGAAGATACACCACTAAGACCAGGTGAATTTAGAGATGTTGATGTCCCAGGTGGGGTAATTCGTGATGCATTGATGCCTTTACCCTATAAAGAGCCTAGTAGCGTATTAAGTCAGTTATTAGGTGTTATTATTGAGTCTGGACGTCGTTTTGCGTCTATTGCAGACATGAATGTAGGTGATATAGGCTCTCAACAGTTACCTGTAGGCACAACTGTAGCTATGTTAGAACGTGGTACAAAAGTGATGTCAGCTATACATAAACGCTTACATTTCGCTCAAAGGAAGGAATTTAAGCTATTAGCCGACATTTTTTCTAAAAGTTTACCCCCTGTTTATCCTTACGATGTACCAGGAGCAAGTAGAGAAATAAAAGCAACAGACTTTGATGACAGAATAGATGTACTTCCTGTTAGTGACCCTAATATCTTTAGTATGGCACAACGTGTTATGTTAGCTCAGCAAGAATTACAAATGGCACAAGCAGCACCACAAATACACGATTTACGAGAAGCCTATAGAAGAATGTACGAAGCTCTAGAAGTTAAGAACATAGAATTAATTTTACCTCCTCAAGCTGAAGTACCGCCACGCGACCCTATAAGTGAACAGCAAGCAGCAATGACAGGCAAACCTATTAAAGCCTTTGAGTTTCAAAACCATGATGCTTATATAACATCGCATTCTTATTTTGCACAGAACCCAATGATAGCACAAAACAAAGTTGCATTAACAGCAATATCTGCTAACATACAAGAGCATCAAGCTATGTTATATAAACAGCAAATTGAACAAGCAATGGGTCAGCCGTTGCCTCCAATGGAAGACGGTCAAATGCCTCCAGAAATAATGAACCAGATAGCAGGAATGGCATCACAAGCTACTCAACAAGTTACTGGTCAAGCAAAAGCCATGGCGGAAGCTATGGCGGAAGCTAACATCGATCCTATTGTAAAACTTAAAGAACAAGAGATCGCACAGAAATCTCAAAGCGATATGGTAAAAGCACAAATAGACATGACTAAGATTCAATCTACAGAAGCAATAGCAGAAATGAAAATTGCTCAAGAAAGAGAAGAAGCACTTATGAAAGAAAAAAGTACTATGCGCAAAGATTATCGTGATATACTAAATGATGTTAGAAAATCAGACAACGACTCAAGAGGTCAGTGATGTTGAATAGAGCTAATTTTGAAGAAATGATGGGCGGTAACGCTAACCGTAGAAGAATGTCTCACGGAGGTGCGCCAGGATATCACACGATGCCCGATGGAACTCACATGAAGAATTCTAAAATGCAGAAAAAAACAAATGGTGGTTCGATGACGAACGCTAAAAAAAGTCTTAGGAGACCGTAATGAATAAAAACATGCAAAAGATGAACCGTGGTGGCGAAAAGAAGAAAAAAGCTAAAATGAACCGTGGTGGAGATCCTATGATGGTTGAAATGAACCGTGGCGGTAAAGCTAAAAAGAAAGGAATGGCTAGAGGTTGCGGAGCAGCAACTAAAGGTAAGAGTTTTAACAAATGACAGCTAAGAAAAAAGGTCTAGATGGTAAAGCCTGTTGGAAAGGCTATAAACAAATGGGCACCAAAAAGAAAGGCGGTAAAACTGTAGACAACTGTGTTAAGATGTCTCACGGTGGAGCTTTACATGGCGGTCAAAAGAAACTTGATAAAAATAAAGATGGTAAATTATCTGGAGCAGATTTTAAAATGATGCACAAAGGCGGTGATGTAGTAGCAGGAAATGCTAACCGTAGAAGATCACAAAACCATGGCTAGTCCAAGAAGAGGTAAAGCAAAAGTTAAAGTCACTAGTTCTGGTAAAAGAGTTAGTTACGGACAAGCAGGAAAAGCCAAAGGTGGCGGTCCTAGGGTTAAGCCAGGAACATCAAAAGGAGATTCATATTGTGCAAGAAGTTTAGGTATAAAGAAAAGGTTATCTAAGAAAAAACAAAATGATCCAAACACTCCTAACAATCTATCAAGAAAAAGATGGAAATGTTCTGGTGCTAAATCAAAAAGAAAATAATTTAAATGCTAATAGACAAACTAAGAAAACTTTTAACTGAAAGACAGGAGCAATTAAAAACAACACTCGCCTCGGGCGGTGTGCAAGATTTTGAGAGTTATCAAAAAATCGTAGGCGAAATATCAGGTCTGTCGTTTACGGAAACTTTAATCAGTGACCTGCTCAAAGGAAAAGATGAAGAATGAAAAATGTAAAAGAATTTGGTAAAGGCGGAGAGCCAATACCAAACACGGTCGAAAGATTTGTAGATATTGAACCAGAAAAAGAAGATACGTTTACTCCTGAAAAAATAGAGGAAGACGAAACTCTTATCGGTCAATTACCAACCCCCACAGGTTATCGAATTATGATATTGCCCTTTAGTCGCAAACAAAAGACGAAAGGCGGTATCTGGTTAGCAGACTCAACACTAGAACAAGAACGTATAGGTACTAACGTTGGGTATGTAGTTTCACTTGGTCCAGACGCTTATAAAGACGAAAACAAATTCCCTGCGGGAGCTTGGTGTAAGCCTAAAGATTGGGTGATTTTTGGAAGGTATGCAGGAGCACGAATCAAAATTGAGGGTGGTGATCTGCGTTTATTAAACGATGATGATATTTTAGCGGTAGTCGACAATCCTGAAGACGTTACATCCGCTTAATGTTATCACGCAACAAAGGAGTAAACCATGGCTGAAGCTATGCAAGAAGAAGTTGAGGATTTGACGGAAGTAGAACTTCCTGAAACCGAAGAAGAAAAAGAGGCAGCAGAAGAAGAAGTTGTTGCCGAAACACAACCCGAAGATAAGGGTGAAACAGAAAGTGAGATTGAAGACTACAGCGAATCTGTAAAGAAACGTATAGGTAAGCTCACTTTTAAAATTCGTGAATCAGAACGCAGAGAACAAGCAGCGATTGATTATGCTAAGGGTGTTCAAGACGAATTAAATAAAACCAAAAATAAACTTTCAAAAACTGATCAAAACCTATATGATGAATATAAGAACCGAGTAAGTTCAGAACTTTTAGGTGCATCAGATAGGTATAAAAAGGCTTATGAAAGTGGAGATACAGATTCTCTTTTAGAAGCTCAAAAAGATTTAGCCAAGTTGGCGGTCGAAGAAGAAAGCCTAAAAAGAGTGTCTCCTAAAAAAGAAGTTGAGAATGTAACGGAAGAACAGGTTGTAGAAAGAGTTGAAAATACGGCTCCCCAACAACAAGCTCCTCAGATACAGGAAGACCCAAAAGCGAGAGCATGGGCAACAAAAAATGATTGGTTTGGTTCTGATATAGCAATGACAACCAGTGCTTTTGCTTTTCATAGGCAGTTGGTTGAGCAAGAAGGTTATGACCCTACTTCTGATGATTATTATAAAGAAGTAGATAGAAGAATGGCTGATTCGTTTCCTCATAAACTAGGAAATGTATCACCGAACGCTGTGAACGAAGTAGTAGCAGGTTCTAGTAGAGGTTCTACTACAACTCGCTCTCGTTCACGTAGAAAAGTACAACTCACTCCGAGTCAAGTAGCGATAGCGAAAAGATTAGGGGTGCCACTAGAAGAATATGCTAAGCATATCAAGGAGTAAAATATGGTAGATAATAAAACAACTACTGAAACTGATCGGTCTCCCCGATCTGCAGAAGGTCGAGAATCTCAAACTCGAAGAAAACCTTGGAGTCCACCGTCCTTATTGGACGCACCCACCCCACCAGAGGGCTATATCTATCGATGGCTTCGTGAGTCAATGGTAGGACAAGAAGATAAAGCGAATATGTCAAAACGTATTCGTGAAGGTTGGGAACCTGTGAGAGCAGAAGACCATCCTGAATTTGAATCTCCTATGATTGATGAAGGAAAACACGCTGGAGTTATAGGAGTTGGTGGCTTAGTACTCGCAAAGATGCCCAAAGAAACAGTTTTAGAAAGAAGAGCATACTATGCTCGACTTGCTAACGAACAAATGGAAGCTGTGGATAACAATCTTATGCGAGAGAGTAACCCTATCATGCCTATTAGTAATCCTAGTAGGACAAGCAAGGTTACGTTTGGAACAGGTGGAGAATAATAATTATTCTCTATAACACATATAATATAATAAAGGTGAAATAAATGGCGAATGTAAATGACCCAAATGGTTTTACTCCAGCATATCATATGTCAGGTGGAACTATCAGACCTTCTGAATTTGAAATAGCATCAGGAACCACAGGAGCAATCTTCTCTGGTGATGTTGTTAATCTTGCTAGTGGTCTAGTAATTCAAGGCACTGCTACAGGTGCCCCACTTGGCGTATTCTACGGAGTAGAATATCAAGCTACCGACGGTTCTGTCGTCTTCTCAAAAAATTGGGTAGGCTCAACAGCAACGTTAGCTTCTGCTAATGCGAGAGCATTTGTGTATTCTGATCCAGATATTGTTTATTCGGCTCAGGGCTCTGCTACTCCGACACAAGCAACTATCGGAACAGTAAACACTATCACAACTACAGCAGGTGATACTTCAACTGGTAGATCTAAAGAAGCAGTGACAGCTACAACTAGTAGCGGAATTGCTCAAGTCCACGGATTTGTAGATACACCAGATAATTCAATCGGACAGTTTGCAAGAATGTATGTTTCATTCCCAACATCTGTGTTCGCTAACAACTAAAGGTGATATAAAATGGCAATAAATAGAGCACAACTAGTCAAAGAACTAGAGCCAGGACTAAATGCACTTTTTGGTCTTGAATACGATAGATATGAAAACGAGCACGCAGAAATTTTTGATTCAGAAAACTCAGATAGAGCTTTTGAAGAAGAGGTTATGCTTTCTGGTTTCGCACAAGCTCCTACTAAAGGAGAAGGTACAGCAGTAACTTATGATACAGCTCAAGAAACTTACACATCTCGTTACTCACATGAAACAGTGGCATTAGCATTTGCTCTTACTGAAGAAGCTATAGAGGATAACCTCTACGACTCTCTTTCAGCAAGATACACAAAAGCTCTCGCTCGTTCCATGGCAAGCACAAAGCAAGTTAAAGCAGCAAACGTGTTAAATAATGGTTTTAGTTCTAGCTTCCCAGGAGGAGACGGTAAAGAGTTATTTGCTCTAGATCATCCTACTCTTACAGGTGGCGATGGAGCTAACGAACCTAGCACTGACTCAGACTTGAATGAAACTTCATTAGAAAACGCAATGATCGATATCGCAGCGTTTAAAGATGAAAGAGGTATTAAAATTAATGTACAAGCAAGAAAATTGATTGTACCACCTCAACTTCAATTCGTCGCTGATAGACTTCTTAAAACTCCAGGAAGAGTTGGAACAAGTGATAATGACATTAACGCTATGAGGAACATGAGTATGTTACCTGATGGCTATGTTGTTAATCATTATCTAACAGATACCGACGCTTTCTTCATTAAAACTGATGCCCCTAACGGGATGAAGCATTTCGTAAGATCCCCTATGTCAACAGGCATGGAAGGTGACTTCGAAACAGGAAACGTAAGATACAAAGCTAGAGAGAGATACTCTTTCGGCTTTAGTGACTGGCGTGGAATGTACGGTTCTAAAGGAGCGTAATGAGTTTGTAGAACTTTGATATTAATTTATCTTAAAGGGGAGCTTAATGTTCCCCTTTTTTTATTCTTAAAAGTACTATACAATAAGATATCTAGGAATTATTAACTTGTTCTATCGACTGACCTAGCAGACAAGCCAAGACAGTAGAACTTATTTCCCAGGAGGAAATTATGGCAAATTCAACTTTTAGTGGACCAGTCCGCTCAAAAAATGGTTTTCAAACTATATCAGAAAACGCTACTACTGGTACAATTACTGTAACTAGTGGTTCTGAAATGGCAGTCGAGGCTGCTGGAAGTGGTGGTATCGAAGCCACAGCAGCAGTATACATTACTCAAGTCGAGAGACTAAAAAGTGATGTTGACACTAATGTAAACATTGTAAAATCTACTATTATGATTGACCTAACAGGGTTAAAAGACGGTGGAACAGCAGGCGACATTATTGGTAAAGATGGTACAGGTGTTGCATATATAGCACAGGTTACAACAGCTAGTCAAGGTGTTGTTTTTGGTGTGACAATGACATGTGTAGAAACTCCAGCTGGAGGAAGTGCAGACATAGATCTATTCTCAGCTACAGAAGGCACAGGTGTAAATGACACAGCAATCGGAGCTTTAACAGAAACATCAATTATTAATGCAGGTAATGCTTCAGCAGGTACTATGGTAGCAGGTGGGGACATTGCGGCAGACCAATTCTTATATCTTGTAAGTCAAGGCACAGGCGATGCTGCTTACACTGCTGGTCGTTTTATGATAGAGATAATCGGCTACGACGTAGCTTCTTAAGGAGTAACATATGGCAGACGCAGTAACTTCAACAACTCTGTCAGATAGTGATAGGTCAGCTGTTATTCAGCTGACCAACACATCCGATGGAACAGGTGAATCAGCAGTAACTAAAGTCGACGTAAGTGCTTTAACAAGTAGATCTAGTGATGGAGCTCCATGTACTGGTGTACGATTAGCTAAAATTGTCTATTCGACTTTTGGTATGAGTGTAAAACTTTTGTGGGACGCTACTACTAATACTATCTGTTGGGATCTAAACTCAGACTACACAACTGCTGAAGATTTTTCAGAGTTTGGCGGTATACGAAATACTGCTGCATCAGGTGGAAAAACAGGAGATATAGCATTAACTACCACAGGTCACGCAAGTGCTGACTCATATGTTATAGTACTAACTTTATTCAAAGAGTTTTAAGTAAATGGCAACCTCAGGCACTAAAACTTTTGCCTTAGATATAGCGGACACTATAGAAGAAGCCTACGAACTAGCAGGTCTAGAACAGCGTACAGGTTACGATGCAAAGACCGCTAGGCGTTCTCTTAATATTATGTTCGCAGATTGGGCTAATAGAGGCGTTAATTTGTGGACGATAGAACCAGTAACCATAGACATGGTTGTAGGAACTAATAGCTACAATTTAAACAGTTATGATATAGATATTATATCGGCAGTTTTAAGAACTACGACAGCTGGTGTTTCTACTGATGTAGAACTAACTAGGATAGGAAGGACAGAATATTTAAATATTCCTAACAAAGATAATTCTGGTAGACCAGTTCAATTTTTTCTAGATAGACAAACTACTCCTGTATTAAAGGTATGGCCAACACCAGATATAGCTTCTCAAGTTGTGACATATAATATACAACGTATTGATGACGTATCTACTTCTACAGAAAATCCTGACGTACCTTCAAGGTTTATACCTTGTATGGTTAGTGGGTTAGCGTACAACATAGCGTTAAAAAAGAATCCTGAAAAAGCTGGTTTGTTAAAACAAGTCTATGAAGAGCAGTTTAGTTTAGCAGCAGACGAAGATAGGAGTCGAGTTTCTTTAAACCTAGTACCAGCTAGAAGTTACTATTAATGTCTTATGCTTTAGGAACACACGCTAGAGCTATATGTGATAGGTGTGGATTCAACTACCCTTATTTAGAACTTAAAAAAGAATGGACAGGCTTTAAAGTTTGTGAAGAATGTTATGAAATAAAACACCCACAACTTGAACCAGCACACCACAAAGCAGACCCAGAAGCACTCAGAGAACCAAGACCATCCGTTTCTGCTCCTACTACAGGACTAGGTTTTGTTAGAGTATCTAACCCTGTTAATCCTATAAATTTAGTAAGTTCACCTATCATGTGGGCAGAAAATAGTGATACAATAGGTTCTAGTTTTGAAGGACTAACTTCCACAAGTGAAGTTGGTAACGTGACAATAACGACGGTGGTAGCATGAGTTGGACATATTCGAGTTTAAAAACAGCTGTACAAGATTATCTTGAAAGCACAGAAACAAGTTTCGTATCTCATCTTGATGATTTTATAAAAACAACAGAAGAAAGAATCCTTAAAAATGTACAATTAGATGTTTTTAAGAAAAACGTTGACGGTAAAGCAACGCCAAACTCTCCTTATTTAGGAGTGCCCCCAAGTGATTATCTATCTACTTTTAGCCT
>TARA_R100000541_G_scaffold39136_1_pt1 | contig 12703 bp, 29 predicted proteins | sample TARA_R100000541 | Tara Oceans TARA_R100000541 (sample SAMEA2621416) | marine metagenome | biome: marine biome (ENVO:00000447); feature: surface water layer (ENVO:00002042); material: "saline water (ENVO:00002010), including plankton (ENVO:xxxxxxxx)" | depth 5 m | reverse complement strand
AGGACACAAGGACTTCAAAGGAGTTGTAAAAGCTTGTCCGAGTTTTGAAGCTAAACAAGAGTACAAAGATGTAAAATAATTTGTTTATATTTACTTTAAATAATTTAGCTATGGAAAATTACATTGATTATTATTTAGAGTTAATAAGTCCTAAAACTATAATAGGGAGTTTTAAAAGTGATTTAGAGTTTCAAAGCTGGTGCGAAACAAGAAGCAAAGAGTATTTAAAAGACTTATTAGAGGACTTTGAACGACACGAGGAATATTTGCATTGCGCGGTTATATTTAGAGTTTTAAAAGCTATTCAGAAATGAGTAGCTTTTTTATTTAGAACGAATATAAATAACAATTATTTTAAAAAGCATAGTATTTAATTTAATTTAATTAATTATATTTGTACTCAATAACAATTAAAACTAACTAATTATGAAAACAATTAAAAAAGAATTACCGTTAATTATTGCAATAGCTTGCACTTTCACAGGCTTATTATCTACAATATCAATCTTAAAAATAATTTAATTATGGCAAACAAAAAAGGAGCAGGAAGAAAAAACAAGTTTAAAGTAAAAGCTGAAAAGAAGTTTTATTTAGTGCCTCTAAAAGTACTGAAAGAATTTAACGCTATTTACGAAGATTTAACAGAAGAATATTTAAATAAAAAAGAGTAACGCCCCTCAGCTTGTAGTAGTTGCAATAATAACTTAAAATAACAAAAATTATGTATAAATTAAAGTACAAAGGAAAAGGAGAACACTCAGTTAGACAATTAGAGTTAATAATTGAACAACAAGCAGAAGAATTACACTTACTGAATAGCGGACAAATGCAATTACTACAAACTGATGTTAGTAGTAGTAATTATATTGACGAAAGCCCAGAGCCGAGAATAAATATACATAGATTTAACGATAATGAATATGACGAACACGGACATTTTTTAAGATAATTATTACTACTAACGTTTTAGTATAAACCATCGTTTTAATGTGGTTTATACATTGTTAGCACCCGTTTTTTTCTTTTAGTAGAATTATTTTAAAAATATTTACACTTTTTTACTCAAAAAGTTTGCAAGTACAAATATTTGTTGTATATTTACACTATCAAATTAAAACAAAGAAATAATGAAAACAAATAACACAAACGATTTTAGCAAAAGAACTCAAAGCCAAATAGCTTCAATACTTATTTCAAATGGTATTGCTTTTAATCCTGAAAATATGGGTGATGGAAGAACTTTTTACATAAACGATACGACTATAAAAACGAGAGTAGGATTAAAAAAAGCAGGTTTTATACTTGATTTGTCAAATGTAAATGACAAAGGTTTAACTTTTAAAGCGTACTAATGAACGAAAACATAATAATACTAACTAATAAAGAATCCTACGAAGCGTGGGGTTCTCTTGTTGAGTTATGCAAAGTGAAAGGTTTTAGCTATAACTATTTGAAGCGTTTAAAATATCCTTTTGATTACAAAGGTCTTCATTTTATTCGTGTGCCGTTTCGGTCTTCAAATGGGTGCTAACGTTTTGTAGCTTGTTGCAGTTGCAAAATAATAACTAAAAATTACAAAAATTATGGAAATTACAAAAGAAAAATATAAGGAAATACTTGAAATACAAATGATACCTTATAATGAAAAAAGTAGATGGTTTGAAGAAACATTGACAAAAATAAACCAAGCCTTGCAATTGCAACAAACTGGTGTTAGCACTTGTTTTTTAGAAGATTATCAAGACCATTTTTTTGAAGTTAAATACAAACAAACATCTTGTTGTAAAATAGCACCTATAACAAATGAAAATTATTGTCCTAATTGCGGTAATAAGATTTTAAAATAAGTGCTAACGTTTTGCAACTACACGTCTGTTGCGACCAAACACAAAATAATCTTTCGGTTTAATACGGAATTGAAAGATACAAAACAAACATTAAATTAATCACTAATATAGCAATAGCGTGTAATTGCTGTTATAACTCGTTTTTTATGGGAGCATTTGGAGAATTATTAATACAACGTTGGGGCGGTAATTTAGAATATTACAGAGGCGATAAGGTTACAAAAAAAGAAATTGAAAAAACCTTTGAAGAAAATACAAAAGAAAAAGAAGAAATATTTTTTGAATTAAAAGTTTTAAGAGCAAGAAAACATTTAAGTTCATTAAAATCTAGCTTAATTTACAGAACAGATGAAGCTAAATTATATACTGAAAGTGTTATAAAAAATGGTTTTAATAAATTAGGTTTTGAGCCTATTATACAGGATAAAATGTGGATTGAATTTTCTTCTTTTATAGATAAATATTGTAAAAAATGAGTTATAACGTGTTGCAGCTATATTTAGTTGCGGACTTTGAAAACAAAAACTTTAAATAAACACAAAATGAAATTAGAAAACAAAAACTCGGATAAACCACAAGACCCGCAATTGAATATAGGTGCTGTTGTGTGTAGTGCTTCTATTGATGATGTTGCAAGCGGTAATGTTATAATTGACATGAGAGGCTCTGAAAAATGGGGCGAGAAAGTAAATAGGTTGTTTGAAATTCTAAAACAAGCAGCACCCAAAAAAGACAGAATGCCTGCATATTTATTTGCCCCATTTTATTATTGCGAAGATGGTTATTGGTACGAAAGCACATGGCGTGAAAGTGGAAGTGTCCCCGTGTTAGATATTGTTGATTAGCATTACACACAACTTCTTTATACACCTATAAAAGAAATACCTAAAACTATTAAAAATCAATTAATTAAAGTATGATATGAAAAAAACACTAATTTTATTATCAGTAATTATCTTAACTTCTTGCGGTCCGCGTAAAGTAAACAAACAAGAACTTGAAACCAAACAAGAAACTAAAACAGAAGTTAAAGAAGTTTCTAAAAGTTTAGATAGCACTAAAACTGAAACAGAAGAACAAAGTAGCGCTAAAATCAATTTTGAAGTATCTACAAAGGATTTTCTATTTGAACCAATAGACAATACTAAACCTTTTTTTATAGGCTCGCAAAAGTACGAAAACGTAAAGGTAGTTAACAAAGAAAGTAATTCTAAATATTTAGAAGAAACTGAACTTTTAAAAAAGCAAACTGAATACAGATTTTCACAACTTGAAAATACTATTGAAAGTTTAATAGAAGAAAATAAAGAGTTAAAAAGCAATGTTAAACAAGTAGATAAAAAAGAAAGTTTAGTTAGTTTGTTTATGTGGCTTTCTATATTGTTACTAATTATTTTACTATTGATTTACGCTTACAACAAATATTTAAAAACTAAATAAATTATGATACAAAAAAAAGCTCACAATTTTCACACTTATAAAATAGAGTGTAATCACAAAGATGAAAAATGGTTTTTATTAACTGGAGATTGGCATTTTGACAATCCTAAAACAAATAGAAAGTTATTATTTAAACATCTTGAACAAGCCAAAGAAAGAAATGCAAAGATAATTATTAACGGAGATATGCTTTGTTTGATGCAAGGTAAGTACGACCCAAGAAAAAACAAATCAGCAATACTACCAGAACACAATAACGATAGGTATTTAGACGCTGTAATTTATGATACCGCTGAAAAAATGTTACCTTATGCTGAATATATTTTGCAGATAAATACAGGTAATCACGAAAGTTCAGTTTCTCAAAGAGCCGAAACAGATATACTAATGAGATTAGTAGAAAGGATTAATACACTTGCAAATACTAATATTCAATTAGGTGCTTATATGGGCTATATAAATATAGTACTTCATTATGGAGGGAAAAAAGAAAAGTTTAATAATTCAAAACCGATAAATATAGCATACGACCACGGACATTGGGGGGGCGTTATTACAAAGGGTGCACTTTCAGTAAGTAGACACGCTTCTATATTTCCTGACGCTGATGTTATAATGAGTGGGCATACTCATGATGGGTGGGTAATGACGCATAATAGATATGTTATGAATCACCATAAAAATAAAATACAAGTAAAAAAACAATGGCACGTTAAAACAGGAACTTATAAAGAAGAGTTTGATACTGGTAATGGTTGGGCTGTTGAAAAAATAGGTATGCCAAAGCATTTAGGTAGTTGTTGGATGCGTGTAATTTACAACTCTAAAAAAGATAATGAGTTAGAATTCACAATGACTTCATAGAACTAAATCCCACTTTAAAAGGTGGGTTTTTTATTTAGAATGATTTTAAATTACTTTTAATATTTGGTAATTAATTTAATTTAATTATCTTTGCTATGTATTAATAACTAAACAACTAATATTATGAAACTAACTAACTTAATAAAATTAATTAACGAAGAAATAAAAATGGTTGCAATTACAAATATAGACTATTCTAATATTTCAGAAGATAATTTTAAAAAAGGTTTAACAGGATACTATTCAAGTGTTAAAAACGATATAGAATTTACTTTTGATGCTTATGATATAAATGATTTAGTTATTGAAAATGTAACTTTTAAAGATAACGACCAAATACCAAACATTATTAACTATTTAAATAAACTAACTTAATTATGGACTTTGTGACTATTTCAATAGAAAATTATAACGAGGTTTTAAAACTTCTTAAAGAAGCTGATGAAGCACAAAGAGTAAATGTATACTCTAAAAACAGAATTAAAAAAGCAATTGAACTACTAAAAAAATAATTATGGAGGATTTACTGAAATTAAAAGACGCTCAAATTATAGCTTTACAAGCTGAATTACAAAAGCACAAAGACCTTTTAAAAGAGGTTTTAGAAACTATGCAAGAAGCTAACGAAACAATGAGAAACGAACTTAAAAAGTAATATTATGGGAGCAAATTCAAACTTATTTTTAATGTTGCAAGAGCAACAAGTAGAAACAAACAACTTTCTACCAACTAAAAAAGAAATACAATTATCGGCTAAAACATTTGTAAAAAACACTTTAGAAGCTGGAGAAGTTTCTGAAATGGAATTATACACACAAGCTTTAAGAATTAACGAGGCTTTAGAAATTGTAACTGCTGAACTTAAAAACTCAATACCTCAAGAAAACTTTGAAGCGTTTGGAGTTAAAGGAACTTACCGAAGCGGTGGAGAAACTATAAATTATAAAGAAGATGAAATTTGGCGTTTATTAAATGAACAAATTAAAAAAAGAGAAGCAATGTTAAAATTAGCTGTACAAAATGGAGAAGAATATACTATTGATGGGGTTTATGTCCCTTTAGTTTCAACCACTCCAAGAAAATCAAGTTTAGCAATATCATTTTAAAAAACTAATTATGAATATAGAAAAATTAACAGCACTTTATAAAAAGTACGAACTTACAAAAGATGACGTTTATAAGCATCAACATTACATTATTATAACACGTTCTGGAATTGATAAAATACAAGCTAAAGAAAAAGTTTTTATTGATTATGAAGTTATAAAATGTGAACCTAAATTTTGTGTTGTGAAAGCTAATGCAACTAAAGAAGATGCTAAAATACAAACTTTTGGAAGTGCAATAAAAGGAGACAATTTTAAAGATGGTAATACTCAAACTTGGTATGTTATGGAAATGGCAGAAAAAAGAGCAATGTCAAGAGCGGTATTAAAACTTACAGGGTTTTATGAACTCGGAGTATTTGGAGAAGATGAAAGTGAAGATTTTAAACGTAAATAATAAACACTTAAATAATTAAACTATGGCTTTAGGAGTAACAGGAAAAATCACAAAGATTTTAGACTTACAAACAGGAACAACCGCAGCAGGTGCTGAATGGAAAAAACAAAGTTTCATTTTAGAAACTACTGAACAATACAATAATATATATTGTTTTGAATTATTTGGAGCTGAAAAAGTAGATAATTTTCTACAATACAATAAAGTAGGCAATGAGGTAAAAGTTGATTTTAACGTAAATACAAACGAATGGAAAGGAAAGTATTTTACAACTTTGTCAGCGTGGAAAGTATTTAAAGCTGATGCAACGAGTTCAAACAATGCGCAAGTTGTAAATGAAAATCTACCAGTTGGAGCTGATGATTCTGATTTGCCCTTTTAATTTAGAACTACTAATTAAAACATTTGATTTACAAGTCCCTGCTAATTTGTAGGGACTTTTTAAAAACTAAATTATGAGAGAAATAAAAGTAGGCGATAAGTATTTGTGTAAAGCCAACGATTACGATGATGGTTATTTTACAAGCGGTAATATTTATGAAGTTAAAGAAGTTTTTGAAAACGGAGTTGGCTTTTTAACAGATAATAAAAGAGCTTATACAATTTGGGCTCAATTTTTACAAAAAGACTTCACGGACTTACAAGAAGAAAAAATAATTCACAACGAAAAAGAAATTCAAAGCATTATAAAAGAATACGGAATTAAAACATATAATTTAAATGAATACGATTTTGTAAACCCAGAGCATTATAAAAAAGGGAATAAAGAAGTAATTGATATGATGTTGGATATTTGGGGCGTTGAAAAATTAATTGCTCATTGTGAAATGTGCGCTTTTAAGTACCGTATGCGTATAGGAGAAAAACCAAACCAACCAATTGAGCAGGACTTAAAAAAAGCTAATTGGTACGAAAACAAAGCAAAAGAATTAAAAAATAATTAACTCGTAAACACCTAAAAATCAAACCCTTTCAATCGAGAGGGTTTTTTTATTGAAAAAAAAGTGTTAAAGTTTTTGGTAATTAATTTAATTTAATTAATTTTACACCATAGAAATAAACAAATAACTAATTATGACACAAAAAGAAATAACAACGCATAAGATAATTACAAGCGTTTTAGCAATGCAAATAAGTTCAAATATATTAACAGACTTACAAAGTACAAAAGTCTTTAAAAATAGCCTTAAAATGCATATTAACAGAACTATTGACGCTTTAAAAGAAGTTGAAGTAAAACACTACGATAATTTTTTCAATTCCAAAGAAACTGAAACAAGCCAAGTTTATGAAGTTTACGAAAACTTTATTAAAATAATTTCACAAGTTCCTATTTACGATACTGAAAACTTGTTAAAAATGTATGAGGCGTATAAAATTGACGCTAAGAGTATGCAAGGAATAACAAATAAAATTTTAAGATAATGACAACAGAAAAAATAATCAAAACCATTAACGAAACGCTTGAAGTTGATATAAGAAGTAAAACCCGCAGACGTGAAGTAGTTTACTCAAGGTTTATTTTTTATCACTTAATGAGAAATAAATTACACAGAAGCTACTCTTTAGCAACTATCGGGGCGTTTCTAAAAAAAGACCACGCAACCGTATTACATGGATTGAAACAATTTGATTTACTAATCAATTACGATGATTTTAAAATTCAGTACCAGAAAGTAATATTAAAACTAAATGAAAATACATTAAACGAGGTTAAAATTTGCCCTTGTTGTAACCAAGAAATTAAGAAATAATGAGATACAATATACACGAGGTTTTAGATATATTAAAACCAACACGAAAAGAAAGCGCAAAGTTAAAAGTTTGGAATGTACATTTAAAAAACTACTCCAAAGAACTTTGGGAGGATGTTGAAAGAATTAAAAATGGTTTAGAGCCTTTGCAAATTATAACAGAAGTTAAAGAAGAAAGCGAAAATGAAAAACCTACACGATTATTTTTTTCAATCAATAACGAGGGCGTTTATGATAAGTATGATGTAAGCATTTTAACTGATATATCTACTTATGAAATAACCGCTAAAACAAGAAGAACTCATTTAACTAAAAATGGATTTATTATTAAACGTATAAAATTTTAATTATGGCTTTTGAAGATACATTATTATTAAAATTAAATAGAGAATACTCAAAAGAAGAGTTAGTAGATTTTGTATTAAGAAGAATAAAAGAGTTAAAGTTAAGTAACGGTAAAAATGAGTCTTACATACAAGAACTAATAAAAGAGAATAGCGAGTTAAAAGCTAAGTTAAGAAACACCAAACAACGAACAAATAGTATTGAGTTATCTAAAAAAATAGAAAGATACAAGAAAAACACAAAATCACAATTAGAACATATTGTAAGATTAAAAAACGAAATTAAAGAACTAAAATCTAAATTATGAAAGCATCAACAAGGGTACGATACAACTATTTATTAATAGGAATATCAATCGGTTTAGCAATATCAATACTAATTTTAAATATAATATTATGACACGTAAAGAAAAATTAATTGAACAAAGAAACGAACTACAACAAGAGTTAAAAATACTTGCTAAACGTGGTTTAAACAAAGAAATTGTTAACGCTAAATATCATTTAGTACTTAAAAAATTAGAAGATGAGAGATAATTTAAAAGTAGCTAGAAGTTACAGCGAAAGCCAAAAGCAAAGAATTGAAAGTTTAAAAACTTTAGAACTTGCAAAAATGCAGGAAAAAGAATTGAATAAAAAAGTAAAATATTTAACTAAAAGATTTGTTTTATAAAAAATAAATAATTATATTTGAATATAATATTAGTTTTTTTTGGTTAGTTAAATAGCTGGTAGGAATGTAGAAATGAAACTATCAGCTTTTTTAAAACTTTTTAGCTATTATTTAAAATAAAATGTTATCTTTGTATTTGTATTGAAGTGAGACCCAATATAAATAATTAAAAATATTTCATAACCTCATAAGGAAAGGCGGTCTCACACTAAGCTAATTCTTATGGGGTTTTCTTTTACACGTATATTAACTTAATTTTATATAATATGGAAATCAAATTTAAAACAGAAGTACACGAAAATTACAGTACTCAATTAACAATTAGTAAAATTGAAAATGGTGTTTTTATTACTAATTCAAGTATTGAAGGAAATTTAGAAAATGAAGAAGCTACTCACTTCTTATCTAAAGAGGATTTAAAAGATTTTATTGGAGCTTTATTACACGTTCAATCTAAATTAAGAAATGAGTAATGGAAAAGCCAACTAAAAGAAAAGCTTTTAATTTTTTAAGAAGTTATTTTGATGTCGTTAATGAATTAGAAAATGACACCGATAAACTTAATTTTTTAATGGCTATAATCAATAAACAATTTTTAGATGAAGACCCAAAAGAATTAACTTTTTTAGTTAATCTTTGTTATTCAAGTCAAAAACACTCAATAGAATCGAGTGTAAAAGGCTGGAAAAGAGCTAATAATACAGATATGAATGGCAACCCCTTGACAGACCCCCCGACCCCCTTAGGGACTAACCCCCAGACCAACCCTGAGGAAGAGAAAGAAGAAGAAGAAGAGAAAGAAGAAGAGAAAGAAGAATGTAAACAAAAATTAGAGCCAATAAATTGGCCAGAGTTATTAGAGTTTTTTAATAAAGTAACTAAAAAGAAAAGTAGAAGTATTCCAGATAAAGTTAAAAAGGCGTTTAAAGCAAGATTAAAAGATGGCTACACAAAAAAAGATATTGGTTTAGCTATTAGAAATTGTTACAACGACCCTTACCACATTGAAACAAAACATAAACATTTAACTTTAGAGTTTATATCAAGGGCGGATAAAATGGATAAGTTTTGCAATTCTGAAGATAGAAAAGAAAACGGTAAGACTAACCAAAAATTTATGACTTATGATGATTAGCGACAAATTTTTTAATTTAGGAATACAAGTTAAAGGAAATAGAACTGAACAAAAATGCAAATGTCCTAATTGCGTAACACTTGGAAAAACTAATATAAACGATACTTGTTTGTCTATTAATTTAGAAAGTGGTTTGTATAATTGTCATAAGTGCGGTTGGAAAGGATGTGTGGCTGAAACTAATTTTAAACGTGAAGAAATGCAAATAATTTATAAATTACCTGTAAAGCCAAATATATCTAAATTAACAGATGAGGCGTTAAAATATTTCGAAGATAGAGGTATTAGTCAAGCAGTAGTTTTAAAAAACAAAATTGCAAGTACTTCAGATGGTAACGGTGTTTTATTTCCTTACTTTAGAAATGGTCAATTAATAAACTACAAAACAAGATTATTAAAAGAAAAAAGATTTTTTCAAGCAAAAGAGGCCGAGCCTATAATGTATAATCTTGACAGGATAACAGGACAAAAAGAAATAATAGTGTGTGAGGGCGAGTTTGACGCATTAAGTTGGGAGGTTGCAGGATATGAAAACCATACTTCAGTTAATCAAGGTGCGCCAAATGAAAATGATACTAACGTAGATAAAAAGTTAGAATGTATTACAAATTGTTATGAAGTTTTTGAAGATGCTGAAGTTATTTATTTGGCCGTAGATACAGATAATAATGGAATACGTTTACAAAAAGAGTTAATTCGTAGGTTTGGAGCTGAAAAATGCAAGATAGTAGATTTTAAAGATTGCAAAGACGCAAACGAATATCTAATTAAATATGGTGCTTTTGAGTTATCAATGCTTTTAAAAGAAGCTAAAGACGTAAAAATTGAGGGCGTTTTTACTTTAGAAGATAACTTTGAAAGTATGTTAAGTGGTTTTAAAAATGGTTATCAACGTGGCCAAACTACTTACATAAATGAAATAGACCAAGCTTGGAAATGGAGAAAGGGAGAAGTTACAGTTTGGACTGGCTACCAAAATGAGGGAAAATCTTTATTTTTAAATCAACTTTCAGTTATAAAGGCCTTTTATGATAAAGATAAGTTTGCGGTTTTTAGTCCAGAGAATATGCCGATGGATGACTTTTTTAATGATTTAATTGAAATGTTAGTTGGTAAGACTTCAGACCCTTATTATAAAAGTTTACAAATGTCAGAGATTGAATATTTAAATGCAAGTAGCTTTTTAAATAGACACTTCTTTTTAGTTTATCCAGACTTTGACTTTAAAATAGATACAATTTTTGAAAAGGTTAAATATTTAGTTAGAAAGCAAGGAATTGACCATTTAATAATTGACCCTTATAATACGGTTGAGCATCTAATGAGAAGCGGAGAAAGAGAAGATTTATACATTAGTAGGTTTATGGCCAAGTTAAAAAGGTTTGCAATTGAAAATGAAATTTCAATACATTTAGTGGCGCACCAAAACACAGCAAGGCCAGACGCAAACGATGGAGGCCGATATTATAAACCAAATTTAAATAATATTAAAGGCGGTGGAACTTTTGCGGATAAGGCCGACAATGTAGTGTACGTATGGAGGCCTAACAGGGCTTTAGATTTTAGATGTACTGAAGTTGTTTTTGGTTCTCAAAAGATTAAAAAACAAAAATTAGTAGCAAGGCCTTGCGAGGTTTTAAATATTGATTTTGATTTTAAAGCAAATAGATATACGTTTGATGGTTTTACGCCTTTTAAAGATATTGATAAAAAAAGAGATATTAAACCAATAGAGAAAAAAGAATACAATATAATACCTGCTACAATAGAAGAGGCTTTTGATAATAACGAAAACAATGAAGAAAGTGAAATTCCGTTTTAAGTTGTTTTATTCCGTTTTAATTACTATATTTGTATATAATTTTAAATAAAAAACAATGAAAAAGTGTTTCAAATGTAACGAGGTTAAGGGTTTAGATTTTTTTTATAAACATAGCGGAATGTCGGATGGTTATTTAAATAAATGTAAAATTTGTAATAAAAAAGATTCTAAATCTAACTACGTTAAAAATTCAAAAAACGAATTATGGATGCAAAAAGAAAGGGTTAGATGTGTAGAGAGAAACAAAAGGCTTGGTTATAGTAAAAAATATAAATTAGATTGTTTATTTAATATAAGGGAATATAAAAACCTAAGCAGAAAACTAAACATACAAAAGCCTTATGAAATACATCATTGGAATTATAATGATGGGTTTGTTGAAGATATTTTAATAATGCATTTAAAAGAGCATAAAATAGCGCATAAATATATATTTAGAAAAAAAGGAGAATATTTGTTTAAAACAGTTAATGGAGAAATATTAGACACAAAAGAAAAGCACATAAAGTATTTAAAGGAAAAAGGAATAGTTATATTTAGAGAATTTTGATTTCTAAAGACAAAATACAAAGCTACTTAGAAGCTGAATGTATAATACAACAAGAAACAAGAAGATTGTTAAACTCTAAAATAACAAATTTTGAAAGTTGTAATGTTCTTTCTATAAAATCAGTTAAATTTATAAAACACTTTAAAAAATAGAAATTATGACACCAAAAGAAAAAGCAGAAAATTTATTATTTAAATTTAAAAAAATAGATAGTGATTCTGAAATGTTTGATGGATTTAAAATGAAAGACTTTTACGCTCAAAGATGCGCATTAATTGCAGTTAATGAAATTTTAGACTCTACGATATATTATTTTGAAGATAACGATACATTTGTAAATTATTGGCAAGAAGTTAAAAAAGAAATAGAGAAGCTATGAAAAACTTAAACGAAACACTTGAAAATATTACAAGCCTTATTGATGCTTATGCGGATACTTCAATAAACGATGGAGAAAATCTAAACGAAATATTAAAACTACTTTCTAATAATTTATTCTATCTTGAAAAGTTCAGAGCAGATTACAAACTTAAATACGAAAGTAAGATATATGAACTTACTAAAGATAAGAAAATGACTGTTTCAAGAGCCGTGAACATTGCAGAAGTGGAAGTTAAAGAAATGTATTTAATACGCAGAATTTCAGACGCTGGTTATCGTAATTGTGATGCAATAAGAACTAATATAAGTTTCTTGAAAACCGAAAGAAATAACTCAAAGTAAAATAATTGAAAGATTTTTTTAAAAAAGTTTTTTTAATTGAATTAAATT
>TARA_R100000541_G_scaffold24553_4_pt1 | contig 12735 bp, 6 predicted proteins | sample TARA_R100000541 | Tara Oceans TARA_R100000541 (sample SAMEA2621416) | marine metagenome | biome: marine biome (ENVO:00000447); feature: surface water layer (ENVO:00002042); material: "saline water (ENVO:00002010), including plankton (ENVO:xxxxxxxx)" | depth 5 m | reverse complement strand
TACTGTATCTACTTCCTGGTTTTGATATGTCCAATTGTTCATTATACGTCGAAATTGACTACTATTGTTGTATCCGTAAATTGTGAAATTGGAACTGGGAATGATAATTTTCCAACTGCTACTAATTCAGTGTTTTCATTATATAATCCAACACTAGTAACATAAGGAGTGAAGTACGATGCTGTAACAAACGGATAATATTCAACATTTAAACTTCCAGTTCCACCTCCGTTAGCAAGTAACGATGGATTTGTTGAGTATCCAAACTCATTTTCTAAAATTGTACATTTATATTGTTGTTCAAATATTGTTAATGATGATGAGAATTGAAATCTTATATTATCTAAAACTGGAGATGCTCCTTGAACTGCACCTGAATATTTAGCAAAACCTGATAAAATTTGACTATTATTACTTCCAGTAGTAAGTATAGCTATACCTTGAGAATAAAATATTTGACCTACAACTAAACTTGTATTTGTATCCCCACCTGATGAACTAATTGAACTACTTATTAGATTTCCTTCACCATCATCTTCTATAAGAAACCCATTAGGGAAAGTACTACTTGTATATTGAAATTTAAAAGTATAAGGCATTATTTTTTCACCAAATAGTTTTTGGGGTATTGATAATGTAGTAACTACACCGTTTGCACCAGAACCTGTAGGGTAAAATCTAGATTGAGTTAATGTCGATTGTAAATAATTTTCGAATCTTGGTGCTATAATAGGACCATAAAAATAATCATCTTCCCTCATTACCCCAGGAGTTACACTTTGTGTAGTTGCAAAATCACCTGTGCTTTGGGTTAGAAAATTTGTGTAATAAAGATGTTTAGCACTATTATAGATATTTCCTTGAGATGATGTAAAAACGAATCCCGTTGTTGCATCATAAGTAGATGTACCTACAGTTTGGTTTGCTCCGTATAATACATTTATACCAAACTCAGAGGCAGTAATATTACTACCGGAAATATCAAATCCTTTATCTGCTATAAATGGCGTTACAATAACGTCCTTGGTTGTAAATTGTTTGAATGCGCTCATTCATTAGAAGTCTAACTTAACTCTTACAAGTAATTCTTTAGTAAAATCTTTTAATAATGGTCTAGATAATTTAGCTACTGCTACTAATTCTTGATTATTATTATAAAGACCTACTGAAGTGATATATACTTGTGGGTCGTTAATAAATGAATCAAATAAAACAGCTCCTGTAGAACCTGAAATAAATGATGGGTTAGTTGAGTAATTAAATTCATCACTTCTTGCTCTAACAAATACAAAATCTGATGATAATTGTTCGTTTGAGTTTAAAGTCCAACCTGGGGATGATGCTGCTGCTCCTCCTAAATTTAATCTATTAAATAATTTTTCTGGGTTGTTATCAGCCTGATTGGAATTTCGTGTAGTTGCTAAAGCAATACCCCCATCAGCAAAAGTACCTTGTAATGCAGGTCCATTTAATAGTACTGTTCCAATATCTGGTAAGAACCAACCATATGATCCTGAATTTGCAGTCCAACCATTAGCATTTACTCCTGTAAAAACCGTTCCAGCTGAACCAGATACTAAATTATATATTCTACCTGCTTCTGAAAATACAGCTGCTCCACCTAATTTACTATCATCTGTAAGATATAACTCATCACTAGTTCCAGATCCTGATATACATAAAGTCATTACTCCTGGGAGTAATTCCTCTTTATATCCTGATCTTTCAACAGGTAAAGCATAAAAGAATGATGCTGATTGATTACCAAATACAAATGAATTACCTTCATCTCCAATAATTAATGATCTATATTGACCATAATTTGTTCTTGATGGTGAAAATTGATTTACATTAGGGTTATATAGTAAACTTCCACTACCATCTTGATCACAATAAGCAATTGCAAACTGAACTGATCCTGTTGCCGCAGGACCGAAGAATACATTATAATAAAACTGTCCTGTTGTACTTGCTACCTGAACTGATGATGTGTAATACGCCGTTATTGTAGGTGAATTGTTTAACCAGACCGTATTGGTAACATTTTCATTACTAATAAGTAAATCTCTTGGGTCTAATGTTTGAAATGCTCCAGCCATAGTTTATTTTTTTATGATGTTTTAGTAATATTAATTGGAACTTGTAATCTTGCACCTGAATCTCTACCTATTATAGTTAATAAACTATATAATGTAGATGTAGCTGTTCCTACTGTACCAAATAAAGTATTAATTCCTGTTGCTACTAATGTAAGCGAAGTTCCAATTACTGTTTTTGATACATCTGTTCCGTTAGTTGTTGTTGAATTTAAAGTAAGTGCAGCATCTGTATCAATACCTGCTCCTACTATAGATTGAAATTGTGTTGCATTACTTAATGTAAATACATATCCTGATGATTCTACAACTGAATTATTACCTAAATAATTTAATGTTTGTGGGTTAATTGTAGTTTGAGCTGTTTGAGCTAATTTAACTAAACCTAAACCAATGTCAAGTACTGGCATTTTAGCTGTGTCTCTAGGAAGAGTTGCTAATTTATACTTTAACATTTGTCCTTCATCAGGGAATGCTTCTAATAATGGCATATTTTGAATAGCTTCTCCATAAAAAGCTGATCCTGATGGGTTAGTTGGATTATATAAAGTATAATCGATTTCATCATCAGATAAAGCAAATTGTGTTATATTAAAAGAACCATCTCCTCTTGCCAAGAGTTCCCTTCCTTTTGTTGTTAAGATAGCATCTACTGTTACTACCTGATTATTTAAATATCCCATATTAAATGTGTTTTAGTTATAAATATATAATTTTTTAGTTTCTACTCCAAGCTATAATTTAAATTTATTGATTTAGGTGATTATGGAATTGGATCTGGTAGTTCTGAATCATCTCTAAATGCATTTTTCTGTTTTAGTTGGTTAATTAATGTTAAAGCGTTTCTTTTTTGTTGGGGTGTAAAATCATTTGGTATTAAGAACCCACCACCTGATCCTGTTGTTTCACCTATTCCAGTAGTTACGGGTGCTGTTTGATAAACAATTACTCTATCATCAGCATTTACTCTTCTTCTAATTGTAAATGAACCTATTAATCCCCCAACTATATTATATGTTGATGGGTCTGGATATACAAAGATTTTATTTCTAATGTTAGTATTTTGTGCTTGTGATGCCATAGGAACAGCTAAAAAACATTGAGAATTATCACAATATGAAGCAGAAAATTCTCCTTCTACAGGTGCCCCAGGTGATTCTGAAACAGTTGGGACTGACCCACTTATAGCTGTTACAATAAATGTTGCTGTTTCATAATTTTTTCCATCTGTTACTGCTGTTTGTGTATTATTTACAAAAGTACATTCTATTTCATCATTCTTTTTTATTAAAAATGGTATAGCTCCTTCTGAGGCACGATAACCACCTAAACCACTACCTGTAAAGTTTTGACTCCAATAATAAAGACCCTTTTCATTTAAACCTGGGTTTTTAGCAAATGATTGAGACAATGACTGAGGGATTCCTGGTATGATTCTATTTTGAGCTTCTTCAACAATTATGGATCCAGTAAGAGATTGGCTTACACAATGATTCATACTATTTATTATAGCTAATCCAGGACCACTTACATATTGAACACCATTTCCATCATTTCTAAATGGTGCTGACATAAAACCACCAGATCCTCTTAAAAATAAACATTTACTTCCTGTTGCTAAAAATCCATTATTTGTATTAAAACCATTAACTTTTAAAGATGAAGATACTCGAGTAAAATTAGTTGCAGAACCTCCTCCATCAACCCAACTTGATGAATTAAACGACATAGTTTGTGTAAATGTTGGATATCTGAATTGGTCTATGGGTCCTTCTTCTCCTGTTGTTGAAGCCCCTACTGTTAACATTTCTAAAGCTCCTTGAAATACAACATTATCTCCAGTTTTTAATTTAGCATAATTAACTCTATTAAATTTAATTGAATCATATGTAACCGCTACTTTTCTATCTACTTCAAATGTACTTCTAACTTCAGTTAAGTTATTTCCACTTCCATCTACCTTAATAGTTTCTGGGGTTTGGGGTGCTTTTGAACCTAATATACTAGATGAAGGTGATAAAATTAATGAATCAATTTCAAATGTATAAGTTCCAGGAAGATTTAAATTATTAAATGATGATTTGAAATGAGCAAAGTAAATTGGGTTTTTATTAATTACTGCTTGATTAGCATAACTTTCATCTCCTAACCATGATGATTGTGATTCTGCACTTCCACTTAAAGCATTTAAGAATGTAATACTTGATGTTGCAGGAGTATAATTATTATAATCAGCACTTTGTAATCTACTACCTACATATCTAGGGTTAATTATTCTAGTTGTAGTATAATTACTATCTGGTACTTGAGCTTTTTCAGCTGTTCTACTAATAATAGGTAAAATATTTGATGGTATTGCTTCACCATCATCATATTCAACCTTCATAATATAAGTGTTTTTAACACTTGAAGATGCATTATTAATTAATGGGTTGAATGCTGTATTGTAAAAACTAGTTTCATCTGGTGCTGTAGGGTTAAATGCTATAAATTGTGAATTAGCAAATGAAGATGAGTATATACCATTTCTAGCTGTTTCTATTGATGTAATAGTTCCTGATGCTTCACCACTACCTTTTGTTGTTACCCATTCATCTCCATTAGTATTTCCACTACCTCCATCTACTATAGTAAATGTAGAAATAGCACCAGATCCAATAACTGAATCTATTCTAATTATAATACCTGTATCGGGTTCTGCTGCGGTATTATTTTGTAATGCATATTCTTGACCTACTGAAAATCCATTTCCTGCTGAAGCTATATTTAAGGTACCGGCAGCAGTTGAAACAAACCCTGCAGCTGATCCACTTAATGCTCTAGTACCATTTCTACCCATTGAATTTGCAACATATGAATAGCCAATCATTGAATTATCATTAGATGATATTACACCAGCTACTTCATTTAAACTTTGTATAAATCTGCTTCCAGAAACATTTGTACTATCTAAAAATGGTCTACCACTTTGACTAACATTTAAATTAAATGCAAAATCAACATTTTCATTTAACAATGTACTTTCATTATTAACAAGATTTCCTTGAGCATCTATACTATTTTTATTAAATACTAATGCTGATGGTACCCAATTTCCAATATCATGAAAATATGATGATGTAAAAGATGTTCCTAATAAAAATAAACTACCTGTTCCTGGTCCATAAGAGGCAGTAGCAATTGTATTTAGGAAGTTTTGTTGTTTAGTAGCAAATTTACTATAATTAAATGTTAATGCAATTCCTTTTTCATTCCCCGTACCATCACTAACAAGATTTCTAAAACTAGTAGGAGAACCTGCATTTCCTGGTGCAGTCCCAGTACCTACTTCAGCTAATCTCATTGGTCTACCTTTATTAGATTCTGCACCTGGAAATTTATAAGTTACAAATCTTTCTGTTCCTGCAGGAGGATTAGTTTGTAAACCAGTATCACTACCAAAATATCTTTCCACAATACGAGTTCTTCCAAAATACCCTGAGTGAAGTATACCTGAATTTAAATTTCCTAATAACCCTGTAGTAAGAAACTCCCAACCACCTGTTGTAACAGGCATTTGAGACCATTTTATAAGTGGGTTAATTTGGTTAAAACCATATTCGAATGTATTAGTAGCTATATCATAAACTGGTTGAGTCCAAGTTGAATACGCCATATTTTCTAATGGGGAGATATTTGGAAATGGTACTGATAAATCTGATCTAAATTCTCCATTAATTGATGCTAAATCTGCACTAGATCCAACTGAAGGGTTTCTAATTACCCTCATAGGCATTACCATAGCATATATAAAATGATTTTCTCCTGATACATCTGCTTGTTTAATAGCTATTGCTCCTGTATACTGTGTACTTAAATAAGGAGCAAAATCAGTTTCAATTTGTCTCATTGCTGCATCACCTGAGTCATATTCAAATATTAACATTCTCATCCCATATAACTCAGTAGTTGTAATTGGATCAGCTAACCCATTGTCTTGATCTATTATTAAATGGTAAGTTGTGTCTGGTGGAGGTGCAAGTGCAAATGGATTATTTAATAATGACTGAGTAGTTGCTATTATTACACTACCACTATATTCTCCATTATAAAGTTGTTCTTGAGCTCCATTCCATTCTAATACACTACCTGATATTGTTTCCTTTTTTTCAAAATATCCTTGTTGTGAAACTTCATCTCCTATAAATTTACCTATACTTCCTGAATTTTCATCCTTTAAATCACCAAATCTAAGGAATGTATTTGTATAAACTTGATCTTTATCACCCCCAATAAAATTAAAATACAATTGCTCCCTAGGGAAAAATTCCATATATGAAGATGTATACTCAATTGTAGAAACATTACCCACTGTTTCTAATGTTCTATTAAATATTACACCTCTTTCACTTGAAGTTATTTGAAATTTTAATGTTGGATCACTCCCATCTGCTACTCTACTAAGATTCCATTGAACTTTAGATTTTATATGTTTTGTTGTTTCTACAAAACAAGATCCTGGGTTGAAAGCTTCCATCCCTCCTGCTATTTGTAGAGATTGAATATAAGTATTATTAAGATCCATTGTTACTCTAACTGGAGAACCAGTCATCTGGAATCCAGCTTGTATATAATTAAATAAATCGAATTCAGTAGAAGGTTCTGTAGATACTGAAGAACTATAGAAGAAAGATCCTGAATTTGATAAAGGAATTAAAGATGTTGAACCTGTAATTGAAACTGAACCAAATGAAGTAAAATATGTAAAATCTACGGGTGGTGATTTAAATGCATGTCCTCCTGTAAATGTTTGAATAGTTCCTGAATAAGAACCTAAAGGTATATTAGCATTTAATTCTAAATTTTGGAATACATTACGTACATTTAATGTATTAGCTTTCCAAGATGTATCAGTACCTTCAGTACCATATAAACCTGTTCCGTAAACTCCTGTTCCATATACTGCTCCTGTATCTGCATTTGCAGCATTAACTGAACCTGATGTACTAAAAGCTATTGTAGTATTAGGCGTTATTTGTATAGCTGGGCGACGATTACGCTCCAACATATGTTGTTTAATTATAACACCTGTAGTTACACTAGTACGAGCAGGTACATATGATTTAATTGCTTTAAATAATGAATTATCAAAATATTTTATTAATCTTAAATAATCCCAAACATTACCTTCAGTATATTTTTTAAAATAATCTTCTGCTGTTTCTCTTAATTTAGGATAATATGAATCTGAAGATGTTACAAATCTTGGATCTGCAATAGCATCAGAAATTACACCATAACCATAAGTAGCTATGATATCATCATTAACTTCATCTTGGGGTGAAAATCCTACTTCTAAATTATTTGTATCTTCAGTATAACTTTGACTTATTAAATAATTTTGGTCTATACTTATTTGTCTCGATAAAACATCCCCATATGCATCACCACTTTCATCTTGTATTTTATTTGATACCCTATTTCTAATTCCTATTGATGGTTGGTCTAATTGATAAACTTCATAATTAGGTTTACTATAAGTTCTAGTACTTGTATTATCATATACTATCCAATCATAACTAGATGTTAATGAGAAATCTGCTGGGTTTATGAATGAAGCTGTTATTACAGATGGTGCTGACCCTGTTACTGCGGGGTGTGATGAAGATATTTCTGTTACATAATAATTACTTCCTGAGGATGTATATAATTGCTCTAATTCATTTCCTAAAGGTGCTCTAAAATTAACTATATCAAATGATGATTGTGATCCTGTAATTGAATTACCCTCAACTGATTCAGGGTTCATTGCAAAATCATGAAATACCTCTTCACCAATTGCATGAGAATAATATCTAAATTCTTGAAATGATCCTGAGAATATTTTACCTGCACCGTTTGTTATTGCTTGGAATCCATTTGTACCCCCAGATCCACTTTTTACAACACCTACATTTGATCCTGATACATAACCACCTACATAAACACCATCATTTTCTCCTACAGCAAATTTATTCCAAGATTCATTTAATGATTGTGAAGCTCCTGGGGTATTAAGTTGTACACTTACTGATCCTGTCCATCCTATAGTATTACCATCAGCTCCGTTGTATTGGTTATTAGCTGCATATAAAGTATATGTTGTATTATCAGAATTATTACTTGCACTAACATGACTATCTCTTTGAAATAAAATTGTCCACCAACCTTTATTAAAGAATGGTAAATAGATTTTTGATGATTGGATTGTTCCCCCTTCACTTTCAGAACCTGATAGGAAGAATGATAAATTTCCATATTCATAATAATCACTAAAACTAGATCCACTATATGAGCCTGATGGTTGATTATCATATTGTAATGATATAGCCCAATCTACAGCACTATTTTTAGTAGTATTAGATTTTTTAGCTAAAATGGATTGACTATAAAATTGACCACCAAAACTAGAAGATGGAAACCCAGTAGTTTTAAATCTAACTCCTACACCATCTGGGAGTATAAATTCATTTTCTCCAGCTTCAGTTATGTCAGTTAAATAATTTCTGTATAAAGGCTGCCATGGTACTCTAACTGATGAACTTGCTAGATATTGAGTAGCTACAGGTGTATAAGCATAACTAAATCTATTATACCATAAATCATAATCATTACTATTATCTCTATTTTTACCCCCAAACTCATTAATTCTAAGTATTGTATTTGGAATACCCCATATATTAATTAATTGTCTTAAACCTGATATAGTACCTTTCTTTTTAGTAAGATAAGCCATATTATGGTAAAGACGTTTATAAATTTCTTTACTTACTTTATCAATAGCGTAAGGGAATGCTGCTTCAGTAACAGATTCAACATAATCAACAAATGAATATTCTAGGTCCCAATAATTAACAATAGAACCACTATTAACTGCTATATATTTAGTAATTAATTCACTCCCAGTTGGTGGAGTATAAACACCATCATTATAACCTGCTAAACCTATAAAATTATCTTGATTATCATAATTATTACCAAAAGTTTGAAATCCTAAACCTTCAATAGCATCAGCAGCTAAATCTAAAGGTAAACCAGAATCAGGATCATTTGTAGTATTATATCTTTCGCTTAATGCTTTAGTATAAATCCAAACTTCATCAAAGGATTGGCCTACCATGTTAGCAAATGTTAAATAATTTACATTATCCGAGTTATCTACAATATATTGAGGTATAGTATAATATAACCAATTTTGATTATTTTCATCATATATAGATGCTGAGTTGATTATTCCTCCATAATATTGATTATTTTCAACATCACTACCTAACCATGTTAATACTTCAGCTGAACTTGTAGATAATAAATCATAAGGGTAAGACGTGCTTGAACCTGTATTTTTAGGGTAAGCATATAAAGATGAAGTATTATAGTATAAATAAGTTTCATACCCATCAAAATTTTCAATTAGGTTAGTGATATTAGTCTGTAAACTAGCTAAACTTTGGGATATTGCTGATACTCCGGGATTACCAGCTACTGTTGTTTGTATTGAAGTTATATCAGCTTCATATGCTTGTATTTGAGATACTTTTTCGTAAAAATTATTAACTCTTTCTTTTGCTGATGAAAAATTAACAAATTCACTATAGGTGTCATATGAATAATTAGGAGTAATTGCTACACCTTTTTGATTTAAAATATTTAAAACATTATTTAAAGAAGATGTTGCATTAGTATTTAATAAATCTTCTCTTGATTTTAACGTTGTTGAGTTATTAACTAAATCTTGTAATGAAATATTAATATTAGGCCCTTTAATATAATTAGCATTATCAATAAATGATTGTACGTCTTCAACAAAATTAACTTTATAAGCTACACTTTCACCTACTTTAGTTACAACATATAGTTCATCTTTTGTACTAAATTGGGGTGGTAAAGCATCATATAATTTAATTAAGATAGTAGGATCGTCAGTATCTTCAGAAATAACATCTATATTAATAGCTATTTGATATTCATTATTAAATAGACTAATATAAAACTCATCAAAATTAGTTGAAGAATTTAAGAATTCAACTAATGATTTATACCCTACTAACATTGCCGAAGAGGAAATAAAGTTTGATTTAATAGCTATTTCTGTTCTATCTCCTGATATTTCAGATATATAAAAAGTTTCCTCAATGCTTGATCCTAACTCATAATTTATAAAATTATAAGATGTAAATACTTGTCCCGTATCAAACCCTAAATTAAAAGCATTTAATGCTGGGTCTAATGAGATAGCATTTGTTACAGATGATGTTGGGGGTTCTTCAGCTGATCCTGACAGTAATTCATTACCTGGATTTTTACCTGTAGTCCAATCTGTAAAATTATAATTAACACTTGATAAATTTTTATCAGCATCATATACAAAAAATTCTACTAAATTTTCTCCTGGAGTAAATGAACCTGTAATATTTTCACTTGGTATTATTTCTTGATCCTGTAATTCAAAACCATCACTTGATAAAGTACTAGGATTAACAAGTGTGCAAGAAGCACTAACCGGAATAATATTATCGTTATTATTAGTAACATCTGATAATTCGGGTTGTTGAACTGGATTAGATAACTCAATTGAGGATGTAGTTACCATTATAGGAGAATAACCTAACTCAATTTCTTTCTCTTTCCTTCCTTTTTCTTCTCCTAAAGACTCATTGTATACCATCTAATTATTTATTTTAACCAGCTTGAATTTGACTATCTACTGCTTCAGTTGATGAGGCATTTGAATTGAAATTAGCAATAACTTCTGCTATTTCTTGTCTTACTTCTAGATTTTCTGTTCTTAATTCTGCTATTTCTTCCAATAATGCTTCAACTTCTTCTTTTTGAGGAGAATAATTAATATACTCACCACTAGTTTTTACTAAATATAAATGTGAATTTATATCACCATCTTTAGGAATGTCATAAAAAAACTTTTCATATAAGCTCCAAAAATCATCTAATGTAGCCAAACTTAGATCAAAAAACTGAGGATCTAATTCTGATTTTAATTGGGTAAAGTTAGTATTAACTGTTTCATTAAATTTAGCTTTATCAAATACTTGTCTTTTTAAATTTATATTTTTACTTGTACTCATCCTTTAGCTACTTTAAACATTATATTTTCATCAAAAACTTTAGTAGTACCATCTATAGTTGTTTTTACTAAAATTGTATAATATCTTTCAGGTTCTAAACCATTACAATATAAATCAAAAAAACTTGAAGTAGCATCCGAACTAATTCTTGTATAACTATTATCAAAATCAATTACAAATTCATTTGTTTCAGTGTCTTTAATAGCGTATAATGATTGTGATTCTGGTAAATAATAATTTGTATTATATAATGAAGCAGTTAAAAATACTCTATCAGGGTATTTTGGCATAGCTGCAAATCTTAATCTTGGTATACTTTGAGAATAATAAGTTCCTTGATTATTATATACAGAAATAAAACTTTCTACCTGAGGTAAAATAGTATTTTTAGATGAACCTGTATTAAATGTATAATCATTCCATCTAAACTCTAATTGTGGGGGATATATTGTATTAGTATCAATTGAAAAATATTTAAAAGTTGTAGTTGCATTTTTAGTATTAATAAATTCTACAGATCCTGTATTTTTTACTAAAAATCCTTCATTAGCAAAACCATTAGCACTATTTAAAGAATAACTATACCAAGTTTCAACTGTATTTTTTACATCTACTATTATATCCTTTGTATCTGAATATGTAAATGTTTGAGATTGGGTTACTTCATTTAATGGTGAAGATAAATTTGAACCTGTATACCAATTTCCACCTCCTGTTACACTACCAGAAAAGGAAGCTGTTACATAAATTGGAAATCCATCTGCAGGCCATAAAGTTGATCCTGAGTAATCTACCCAATTCCAACTTGTACCATTTTCAACTTTTGGAATATCATTATATCTTCCTGTTCCCATTCCCCAATTTCCTGATATTGGGTAAAATTCTAATTTTTGATCTAAATTTAAACCTGTTACTATAGCATGAAAATTTCTAAAATATGCTGTCCATTCAGATTTCCCAGTTCCTATTTTTGTTGATATTATATTTGTAATTTCACTAGTTGCAAATTTTACAAGATATCTACTAACTTGAGGTTGGGAATCTTTTAAATATGTTGATGCTTCTAAAATTTCATCCCTACCCGTATTTTGGTTTGGGAATTCAGTATATAATGTAGCATCTTTTTCAGGAAATATTTTATATATGGCCATATCTTATAATTTATCTAGTTTTGATTTTTGTTCTATGATGTAATCCATATAAGTGTTATTAGGGGTATAAGCTGAAAGGGTTTGATTTTCAACGTCTTTACCTTCTCTATTTTTTAATGGTGTTCCACTATTTGGAGAGGGAGTAAAATTATTATTTTTACTTGGATATTGTGTTAATTGATATGTACCATCACTTCCAACTGTGTTATATTGATTTGTAGCATTAGTTCTATTTGGTCCACCCGTTGCTCCTTGTTTTGTTCCTGCTTCATCTGATGCTATATCTAAGGCTGTTACTTTTAATGTTCCTAAATCCGAAACATCTCCCCCGGGTTCAACTGTTACTAATGATGATTTTTGATTCCCTTCTTGTACATAAGGTTCTGT
>TARA_R100000541_G_scaffold32129_1_pt1 | contig 12752 bp, 28 predicted proteins | sample TARA_R100000541 | Tara Oceans TARA_R100000541 (sample SAMEA2621416) | marine metagenome | biome: marine biome (ENVO:00000447); feature: surface water layer (ENVO:00002042); material: "saline water (ENVO:00002010), including plankton (ENVO:xxxxxxxx)" | depth 5 m | reverse complement strand
AAGTGTCCAGAAAAAGAAACCATCGACAAAATGAATGTCGAGTGGTATGTTTGTTCCTGGTGCGTCAACGACCGAAACAACGAGGTGAGCGCATGAAGCGTTGGATTGTTATTGAAACGGCTGGCTCTGGCTATTCTCAAAAATGCTCACCTCCTTTGACGTTCTTCAAGCGATTCGCTGATGCAGAAAAATACCTGCGAGGGAAAATCAAAACATACCTCAAAGATCAAACATACTACGATTCAATCAAGGAGTTCTTGGCGAGCAATTGCATCACCAATTTTGAAACCAATGAAGGCGAGTTCTTTCTTGAACAGGTGGTGTTTGAATGAGCGTTCAATTAGGAAACGAGTTCTGGAAATCCAGGCTTGAACTTCGATATGCTAAAATAGCTACTCTGAAGCAACGAATCCATGAGCTTGAGGCGCAGCTTTCGACAGCTTTCGAGATCATGACCGACGAACAAATAGCTGAAAATCAGCACCTATTCAACAGCACTCTTGATATAGAAGATAGTGTAAGCACTAACCACACCCCAAAAGGAGAGAACTAAAATGTCCGACCAAAAAGAAATTGAAACGAGCCGATACGCCAGAAAGACAGTCACAGTAAGAGGGCTGCTACAAGGAACCCATGATCCTAACGCTAAGAAAATCATGGCCGAACATGGTATCATGTGGGACTTGACAGGTAAAACAAACAACCTTGAAGAACTGACATTCAAAGCGACGACGAACTTTGTTGAAGGTGAAGAGTTACCTTCTGGACTCACGACAGCTGAAGCCGATTGGATTCTTGCCCTGGCTGAAAAGCATGGTCTTGAAGTTGGCATCGTTGAAAAAGAACAATCAGCCGTTCCAGATGTGCCTTACATGGGCGTTCCTATTCGATTCTCGCATGGGACTGCTGCCGATGGATCAACCATTTGGAGCGACTTACAACTCAAGGTAAATGGAGCTGATGCTACGGTTGAACTTAACCGTTCTTCCAGACTCTTGACTCTTAAAATTGAAGGCCAGCGCAAAGACGACGTAGCAAGCCACCAAATTGACGTGTGGGTTCAAAGGGTAGTCAAGAAGGTTCGTGACGCTCTCAAGGCTGCTGGCTTCACCGAAGGCGACCTCGACATTGACTGCGAGGTTATCATGGGTGCAGAGCGTGAAGCTCAATGCGATCCAGAACTCATGCGCTCACTACTCACCGGAAAAGAGGAGCGTGAAGAAGAATGATTGGCTTGGATGACCTTATAATTGTCGTTAAAGCCCTTCAACGCCTTCAATTAGACCAGGTTCAAAGCCTTGCTGATGGAGAAACCGATGAGGATCAATACAACTTCGACCATGTGCGAACCATCATCAAGACTCTGGAGATGTATAACAATCATCCGTTTGACTTCTCGGCATCTATCGCCTTCGCTAAGGAGCTGATTGCATGAGTTCTTCATACAAGTGCAAGTTATGTCAAGGGACATTTGAAGCAACGGGGCATACCCTGTGTCAAGGTGGATATGCTTGCGATAAATGCAATATGACGAGAGTATTACCTGCACGAATGAGAGGTGAACACCTATGAGCAAGGACTACGAATTGGTTTTTGTTGATGAAACCGAAACGCACATCTTCTGGGAATACACAGACGGCAAGCCTCAAATGAACTTGGCTCTGTGGCAGAAAACCCTTCAAGCAAAGGAGGCATCCCAATGAACGTCGCATACTTCGCTTTGTTCCTGGTGTATATGATTGGCTTCCCTGTGCTTATGGCATGGATCAACGAGGTGATTGAATGACTGATACTCTTTACTTCTCTGCTGATGAAGTCTTCAAAGGTATTCGTTTGTTATATAACGGCATGAACTTTGAAAAGTTCAAGCGTGATCTTGACTTCATGGAACACGGCCACGAATATGTCATGGGTAAGTTCCGTGAGTTCGGTGCTTCACCGTTCAAGTTCTGGTGCAGCATTGACGACACCAAGCGAGCGAAGCTTAACTTCTTGATTGATGAGGCAGCAAGTCTGGAGCTTCACCGTGAAAGAGCAAAGACCCAAACAGAACTTCTCAACAAGGTGATGGACGAATGATGCCAGCAACACTACACAAAGCACATGAGGAAATCCGAAGGCTTCGTGACATGATTTGCCTTCTGGAAGACGCTCGAATAAGAGGTCTGTTCATACATGACCGACCGGAATTATTCGCTGATGTTGCAGAAGTGCATAGGCAGCGCAAAGAAGATACTCATGGTCACTTGCCATGCTTTGATGAGGGAGTCCAATGAGCTTGATAGGATCAACATTCGCCTATCGGGTCATGCCAGATGTTCACGTGAAGCTAACAGCTATCAAGCGTGAAGGTGGTATTCAACGATTCAAATATGTTGTTCTTGATGCATACCTGGCAACTCGCTGGCTGGATCAAGACCGCTTCAATGCCTGGTTTATGGTGGTGAAACAATGACCAAGCTCACTTCAACGCAGCTTCTGGCAGTTCGATACTTGCGAAGTCATGGGCTTCAGCAAGGGGACATAGCATTCTATCTTGATGTAAGCAGACAAGTCATAAGTTATCAGCTTAAAAAGCTACGCAGAGCATTCCTTGATAAAGAGGAATCTCAACAGTCAAACGGGGCGGGGGTCGTTTCTCCTTTGGTCGGGTTGCTTTCCGACCCTCCCCCACCTTGCTCCTCATGTGTCGAGCCAGATACGTGCATTAACTATGTTCAAATGGCTGCGTATGCACAGATGGAAGACTTACCGAAGCACCAGAAAATTGCTGTGCTTCTTGCTCTCTTACAGGAGGTTGAACAAGAATGACATACACAGAAAAAGACATTGGATCAGAAGTTCAAATCACGATTGAAGACGTTCTCGTATGGGATGAAGTCATTGAAATGTTCCTGCCAAACGGGAACAAAATCATCGGGCCGAGTATCACCTGCGGTCACATCTATGCTCGCTTCGTGATGATCCCCGACATGATTCGGATAAGCGATAGCGTGAAGAAACATCTGGAGGAATTGGAATGACAGAAATTATACCATTTGTTTGTGAGTATTGTGCTTGGGACAGTCACCCTCTGTCCTATCTTCAATGTGAAGAATGCCCCGAATGTAAGGAGGACTCTCAATGATAAAAGATGATAGGTGCGCCTGTGGTGATACCTACTGCCCGAACTGTGGCTATCCAGACATGGACGACGACCCACACTATACAGTTAAAAGTGAATGCTGCAAGGCTTGTTCTGTGATGAACTTTCCCTGCGATACTTGCTCTGGATCATGCGGTCAATGCTGGTCTTGTGGTTGCGACTGCCCCTCAAATGGTGATGCCTCATGATTGAGGTTGGAGATTGGCTGCATATCGAGCCAGGTAAATTATCATGCGAAAGGATCAACCCCACCCAGCTCAACCAATACAAAAACAGGGTGCAAGAACCATACCTCCGATTGATGATCGGTGAGCTTGAGGTCATGGTCAATGGACGTAAAATGTTCTGGTCTTTGCTTGATGCACTGTTCCCGAACGATCCTCTCCCTCGAACTCCTGTGAACAATTTTTTACAGGCTGAACCTCATGAGTTCCTCCACGACTTGAACTCATTCTTTGATGAGTCGAACACACCCTACATCTCAATCATGCTTGGTGAAGTTGCTGATCCTTTCTCAACAGTTGATGGGGTTTGGGAAAAGCCTGGTGCGGTGATTATCACGGCGAACAGTGGACTCAAAGCTCCAGACTGTGTAGCTATCGCTGACCGATACAACGGCTTAGTTATCCCTGGGAATTGGCGAGATAGTCAAGGCAAGCACGAAGTTCCTTGTGTTCTCATCAATGGTTGCATACACATACACGATCTCGGCACACAGTTAGTTGTCGGTGCAGTATTCAAGAATGAGCATGGTAACAACGTGCGACCTCTCCCCGCAGACACCGTAAGAAAAGGAGTCGGTTGGCCCGCTGGTTTGGCCTCTGTTATTGACAAGCACCTACTCGCTACCAAGAAGGCAGAAGGTCGCTTATACCCACCTTCTAAGGCCGAGGATCGCACAATGCGAAGTTCCGAGAGCATGATGAAAGAGTTCGAGTTGTTCATGCGAGGACATCAAGACTAATTGTTTCTAATTCTTTCAGCTCCAACTGAAAGAATAAAACCGAGGTGCTGCGCTATGGATCGACTAATTCTTTTATTCCTTCAAAGAGATATTGAGGTTGATACATACCTCTCTCTCCCTTATCTATCTCTTACTATTATACTCATTTACACTTATACACGAAATAAAACAATTCAACAAAACCGAGCTACGTCGCCTCGATTTATTCTTTCTGGAAACACTGAAAGAACAAAAAGAAATAATTTGGGTGGGTCAACACTTGATCCATACCTGCATACACGGCTGCGATATATCAATGCTAACAAAAGTAAGGACAATTGTAAGAATGCTTATCAAGGAGTCTTCACTCGGACAGACGGAGGCAACCGACCATGAACATATTCAACGCCATTACAGAGTTCGCACTTGACAATCACTACGTCGATGTTGAGGATAAAATACCTATCTTCATCTGCTCGATAGGCGCACACTTGTTCAATACATCGAACCGCTGCTCACGATGCGACTTCGATCCTGCTGACCCAATGGCAGAGTTCACCATCGACCTATGCCCCCTTCGCCACAACCGTATGCCGTTCTATACGCCTATGTCACACATACCAGACACTCGCATTCACATACTCATGGAGGGTGAGAAGGGTTCTGGAAAGAATGCTCTCATTGACCTGTTCTTGGCAGAAGGCACAGGACTTCTTCACTCGAACGATGCTCACAAAGGCATTGGATTCAACACCATGCTCGGACCTAACTCGATCACAGAAGCCGGTATGTTCGGCTCTGTCGATGAAGACGGTAACATTGTAGGGCGACCTCTCGCCAGGGAAATGTGTGGTGGTTTCTTAGCTTTTGAAGAGATGAGTTCGCTATGGATCAGCGGTCGTAAAGACCACAGCACCGACATGACAAACGGACTTCTTACCTCGACAGACAGTGGTAGGGTCAACAAGGCTATGAGAAACGGATGGGTAAGGTACACCACCCGATACACGGTATGGGGAGGGACTCAACCAGCTCGACTTGAGCTTGAGTCCGGTCTTGACCGACGATTCTTCATTATTCAAATTGCTATGAGTAAGCACAAGGAGCTACTATACAAGAAATCCCAGGCAGCGCAAGCCAGAATGAAATCCGATGAGCGAGCCGATCTTGCTCGTCGTGCTATGGCAATCAAAGAGTGGTTAATCATTCGACAGAAAGATGTGATGGAGAAGCCAATTAGCGGAGTCATATTTGATGACAGGCTGGCTGAATGGATTGAGCAACCTGCCGTTCGCAACTTCGAGAGCGATCTGTTCCGTCGTCTTGCTATTGGGTTTGCTATGATGCAGCCTCAATGGGTCGGTGGGGTTCTTATGGTGAATTGGTCGAAAGGTCTTGAGCGTCTTCTTAACGACTCGCTACGCATGAGGCGTGACGTCATGGATGCAAACCTTCGACTCATCAAAGACACCTATTGGGGTCAAGACCTCACCAAGTCCGACCTGCTCAAAGAGATTTCACGCATGATAACTAACGGTGACTATCAAGCAGCGAAGCGTTGGGTTGAAGAGAATCTTGATCCTCAAGATTGGTACATGGAATACAAACCAGAGAAGACAGGTCGTGGCCGAAGAGGAATCACTTGTCGTATAGGCGCATTCAAGGTGGGCGAAGAACGCCAACCTTTGCCCTGGGGAGGTGAGTACGATGATTGACTTTACTAAATACGGTCGAATAGTGGTTCATCCTACTGCAAGTGAGTTAGGACTTACAATACAATTCTTCCCCGATACCAAGTCTAAGTTAGGCTCTATGCTTCAGCTTCTTGATGAGTACCTCAATTCAAGAAATATAGAACGCTCGATCCTGCTACAATCCAGCAAGAACTATCCTGTTCCTTGCGTGATACTACATGGAGTGTTTGAATAATGACCTGCCCCTTTTGTGAACTTGAAGATCGACTGAAGCGTAGCCTTGAGATGAGGTTGCACCGAACAGAGATAACTCACACGTATGTTGAAACAAAGCAAGGGTGGCCTGTCGGCACAGTAGCCGAACACATGGATCAGCACTTGGACTACACGCCAGAAGAAGCATCTCATATTGAGTCACTTCGAGTCGAGTCGATTGACACGCTCAACACTGCCGAATCACTTCTTGTCCGAATGATGGGTTGGCTTGACGAGCTTGAAGACCAGAAAGATATAGAAGGCATCACTACGGAGTGGGTGCAGAACGCAACCCGTCTGGTGAGTGAGTGTAACAAGTCCTTGAAGCTGGTTGGTACGCTCAAGAAAGAGATAGGTACAGACTCACAATTATTCTTAGCAGACCAACGAGAGGCTGCTATGGCTCGCATCCTCGTCAATGTCTTAGGTTCTCAACCACACCTTCTCGATCAAGTGGAGATGCAAATGTCAACCTTGAAGACCCCAACACACATCATTGAATTGGGTGACTAAGATGAAGGGATGGCGTAGTGGATCAAAGCAAGTGTTGGCTAACCGACCTATCAAAGAAACAGAATGGCCTCGCTTAATCAAAGCCATGAATGAGGATGGATTGTTTTGTATCATAACGTTTGACGGTTTGCATTGGACTCATGGGGCTTACACAGTTCAAGCTAAAGTGATTCGTGAAGTCTGGAACCTATCAGCACATCAATATAACAGGTTGCGAAACCACATCTATGTCGAAGACCCCTGGGGGAAAGAAGATGCCAACTAAAGTTCTTACAAATCGCAAGACAAGAACTACTTCTGCAATCGTTCGTTATCTCAAACAAGAAGTCGTTGCATCAACACCAAACATTCTTGAGTTCCTTAACGACTACTCACGATCTAAGTTGCGTTACGGTTGCACTTCTGGAAGACTCAACAACATACTCGGCAAGATGGTGGAGTTCGAGGAATGTGGTGAAGAATACTTACCTGCGCCCTGCTACTATTGGGTTAAGACATGGGGGCTTGCTTCGTGGGTATCGTGATCCTTGCTGGTGACGATGCCGACTTCAAGGTGGGTGACTACATCGTTATGCACCGTGAAATGACGTGCATTCCTTCAGCTCCAGGCACGACGTACATTCTTCACACTAAGAAGTTCACAGAAGACGACATTATGGATTGGGCGCACATAGTATCGTATCGTCTTGTCATCATCCTCGACAAGAAGCCTAAGCTCACCAAGAAGTCGGAGGACTTCGTAGTGGTGCATGATTCTCTCAAGGCTAAGTCTGATCCTATCGGGCCAGGTATCAGTGCTATGATGAAATGGAGGAACAGAGATGCAGCCCACCAAGTAGTCAAGTCCTTACCTGTCCCTCTTGCTCTGGCGGTATGGCGCAACGCTCATCCAGAAGACATAGACACTGCTCGAAGGCTGGCCCTTGTTTCGTTCACACTCCCAGACGAATACGCTCATGCGGTGTTCACATACTCCATCAATCCAAACAAACCTGCTCGAAGACTCAAGCCAAAGAAAGAGGACTACGAAGTGCCTCATGGCTTTCGGTTGTCCGATCTATATACAGAAGACTTGATTCGTTTAGCACCAGATGTAGCTAACAAGATTCGTACCATTGATCCTGTGGCTCTCCCAAAGGGCGTTAAGAAAACAAAACAGGCGGTGTTAGGATGGCTATAATCACGATGAATCATGTCACTGCTTTTGTTCTCGGAGGTTCTCTTCTAACCGGCGACATGGGATTCTTTCTCATCATTTCTTGCCTTTGGTTTCCTATTGCTGCCTCAATCAAGATGGAAGTTGAGATAGTAAGACCTATTCGCAAAGCCATGCAAGACAGCGAACATACTGTTCAAATCGAAGGATCGACAGTGAAGGTAACACAATCTTCTGCTTCGCCAGACCCTATGGCAGTTGGAATGAGTATGGGCAATCCATAAATAGACCGAGGGTTGATTTACTGTTTAACATAGCCTTACTTGAATGGGGTCAAACAATACCAGGATTCGCTCGGCTGCTATTGACCTTCTATTCCATGACGGACCGATGACAATTGACGAGCTTCGAGATAAGTTGCATGGGTCAAGTGGAGTTCGAGTTGTACCTTCCCAACAGCGGATCACAGCTTTGCTTTCAAGAACAATGCAAGTCGAAGCTGTCGGCACTACGAAGGTGCAAAAGCACAACGGATGGGAACATCAAACGCTTTACGACGTGAACCGACAAGTCATCATCGTACTACAAGACGTCGAGAACACTACCCCCTACTCTCATTTATCACCTCGATTGAAAGAGCAAACCAGGCGTTGTACTGAATGCAAGCTCATTCGTTTGATCGAAGACGGTGAGCAAACCTGCTTGTTCTGTCAGCGTTTGTAAGAATCATTATAAGGGCTGGCGCATACGCCTTGTTATGGCTGTGGAATGGGTAGGTAAGTGCCTCGACTGTAACAAGTGGAGAACGAATCATGACACACACAAGAATGCTACTACCAGAGATGACGAAGGCAACCCCGCTAACTTTGTCCTGGCTTGTGGTTTCTGCAACAGTACAATTCAGCAGAAGTGTTGTGGTGACGGTTGCCCTTCGTGCGGTGGATCAAGGATGCGCCCCCAACCACAGCCATACCAAACTCGATGCCACCTATGCGATGACCCAACCACGAACAGACTCGGCGGTAAGATGACTTGCTACGGTTGCGAACATGAAGTCATGGGCTATGCTCATGAACACCACGCTCGAATGTGGATGCTTTACGGTGAATGATATGATACCAAAGATAGGATTTAAGGAACAGATACCAACAGACAATCTGCCTCAATGGTTTGTTGATTTACAAGAAAACCAAGAGAACTATGCAATTGTTCATAGCTTTACTCGAAGTGGTATGAGAGTATTGAAGATTGAAGAGGATAAGTTCGTAGTCATTCAACGCTATGCACCATACAAACTACTCGCTTATATTGTCGAAGTATGTGACAAGACCAAAGCTGATGAACACATTGGTTGGGACATGAGAGCAGAGCATGATTGGGAGCGAGAGCAAGACATGATCCGTGACGCTCAAGCAGACCGTGAACCAGACTACGACGAAGAGTGGTGATTGTATGCCTCGCCTCCCTCGCAACGTTCCTGTATCGAAACCAGACGGTGACGGAAAGATTTACGCTGCACTAACCTTTGCTTGCACAACCTGTTGGGATTCGGACTCCTGGGGATTCATAGCATACAACCATAACGGACACATTTACCAGATTCGCAGATGCTTTGGTGAGTATTGCTACATGAATAAAGACGGTGAAGAATGCAAAGGCAAGTGGATCACGCAAGCTGAACAGTCCGAGAGAACCAGATACCAAATAGAAGGTGATGAGATATGAAAGAGATATGGTGGGAGAAGCACAGACCAAAGACCCTTGACGGATTCATGGGTCAAGAGAGCATAGTCGAAGAGGTTCGTCTGATCCTTGAAGGCAAAGCACCTATGCAACATTTTCTATTCAATTCATCCGAGCCTGGAACGGGCAAGACAACACTTGCTTACATCGTCGCTGAAGTCCTCGGCTGGCAGCTCCACAAGTTCAACGCATCCTCGAAGAAAACCAGAGGCATTGAGTTCATTGAAGAGTACATCATTCCTATGTCGAGAATCGGTCAATGGGAAACAGTCTTTTTCTTAGATGAGGCAGACCGCCTCACACCTCAAGCTCAAGATGCTTTGAAGGGAGTCATCGAAGATGCTCAAGGCTACTTCATTCTCACGTGCAACGATCTTAGCAAGGTATCGCCCTGGCTACAATCACGATGCCAAGTCCGAACCTTCGAGCCTATCTCTGCTGAACTTGTTGAGCAACGCTTGGCTACCGTCGCAGCGTATGAAGGCGTTGAGGTTGATGCTCATGCTATCAAAGTGATAGCAAAGAAGCATCGTGGCGATCTAAGGAACAGTATCGGAGCTTTACAGAAGGCAGCGTACCTTGAACCAAAGTCACTTCGTAAGTTCATAGCAGAACTTGAGTCGTCTGGATTCGATGCCGACCTTGTTCTTCGTCTATGTATGAGCGAGAAGGTAGTCCAGAAATCAGTCACAGCCCTTATTGAAAACAGGCCAGCACTTACCAGAGAACGTGTGAGAGAAGTATTCCTCTATGCTATGGACTCACCAGCAAGTCAATCAAACAAAGTAAAGGTCTTAGATGCTGCAATTCAAAGCGAGCGTGATATATTGATGGGTGTTGATCCATTGATTGTTGCTCATAACTTTTGCAGGTTGCTGTGCGAATGAAGTTCTATCTCGGCGTTCACGAACCTCCTATGCTTGAGAAAACCGAAGTTCCTCTTTTCATAAGTTACAAACGACTGCTACGACAACCTAAGATAAATCGACAACCGACCTGTGAATGGTCGTTAGATTCTGGCGGGTTTAGCGAGATAGCTAAACATGGGAAGTGGATCATAACTCCAGATGAATACATAGCAGATGTTGGTCGCTACATGGATTGGGGCGGTTTGAATTGGGCTGCACCTCAAGATTGGATGGTTGAACCACACATGACAGAGAAGACAGGACTTACAGTTCAAGATCACCAAGACCTAACCGTTGAGAACTTTCTTTATCTTCGTGACACAGCTCCAGACTTGCCTTTTGTTCCTGTACTCCAGGGATGGACTATGCGTGACTACTCAAATTGTTTCGAGCAATACAAAGAAGCAGGTATTGATTTGACTAAGGAATCCACAGTCGGTGTAGGATCAGTATGTCGAAGACAAGCAACGTATGAGATTGAAGCTATTATGAGCCAGCTTTACGAGCTTGGGCTTGATAACATTCACGGATTTGGGGTCAAGACAAGCGGCTTATCCAAGTACGGACAATACTTACAGTCGGCAGATTCGATGGCCTGGTCTTACGCAGCACGAATGGGTGTTGGTGAGAGGTGCGATTGGTGCAAATCCAACAACCTATCCAAGAGAAAGTCGTGCGCTAATTGTCTTGGGTTTGCATTAGCATGGAGAGAGAAGGTTGTTAGTTCTCCTTTAGGAACATTAGACAGGAGGGAATGGTTATGATTGCTGGACCCGAAGATTATTGGCTACACCCAGACGGCACCAGGTATGAAGTCGGAGATACAATACCTGTGCTTAGGATCAACGGCATAGTCCTATTCAATGAGTTCATCGTGAAAGGAACCTGCGATCTGTGCGATTGGGCTTGTCTTGGTCCTACTTCTCTTGTTCATAACGCATCTCAAGCTCACGTCGCAACTCACATCATGCAAGAATTAGATGAGTTCGGTGATGATTTTAAGCACCCAGACTTTAAAGAATGACCTTGTTTTACAAGAATCATTATAAGGGTGTTCTCTGTCGGCAGGAATACAACGGATTGATTAACAATGTCGGAACTTAAAGAAACAGTAGCAAAGAATGTCGGTGTCACACTTGATACCTTGAACGCCCGAATTACAGAAGTGCTGGTCGAGAACAAATCGGCTTGGACTGCTGCCAACAAGACTGAAGACGAATGCTCGATCCTTGCGATTCGGGTTGCAGGTCGTCAACTCAAAGCAGAAGCTCAACGACTCTCTCGCAGTGGCGCAGAAGTTCTTACAGGAATGTTCGTTTCAGCTCCTCGATACAAGGACTTCTCCAAGTCTGGATATGCCAAGATGAAGAACACACTTGGTACTCTTGACGAAGTTGCCAGAACTGCACTCGTCGCTCAAGGTCGAATCACTTTGATTGAAGACAACCTTGATGGCTCGTTCACTCACACCGTCAACCCGACTTTCAAACTCTCTTCTCTTGAAGAAGAAACAAGTGAAATCGTGATCCACTCCTTGCCAAAGCACGTGCAAGAACTCGACGCTTCCACATGGTTCCAGATCATTGAGAACAACACCATGCCAACTTTCCAAAGCGGAGATGCAAACCCTCGATATGGTCGCGCTCGCAAGCTGTCCGAACCTGTTCGTGAGTGCCTGTTCCTCGGCAAGCGTGGTTCTGCTGATGTGGAACTCATCACGATTAAGTTCGAGAACGACCTTGCTCTTGAGAACCAACCAACCTTCGTACCAGGTCGCTTGCCTGTTCGCATGGGTCGCAACGGTGTGGGCTACGCAAAGCCTGGTGTCACCAAGTTCGTCATTGACGAATCCCTCGCAACTGTCTTCGCTGCACCTCCTTTCGCTGTTAGCGCAGAAGGAGCAAATGGCCTCATCGTTGATCTCGTTGATGGTGTTTGGCCTCAAGGCGACTTCCTTCCTTCCTTCGACTTGCTTCCAGAACACGTTACCAAGTGGGCTGACACCGACCAGAAGTGGGACAAGCTCTGTGCTGTTCACGGCGAAGTCGTTCACATCGACCCACGCGAGAAGGGCGGCTACATCGTCACCGTTGGCGACCTTGACATCACCTCAACTGCACCTTCAATCGACGTCTATGTTCCAGCAGAGCATGAGTTCCGTATGGACTTCGGCGTTGGCTCGGAAATTGCAGTCGTTGGTCGAGCATGGATCAGCCGTGATGACGAATGCCGAATGGACTCAACCGCATGGTGGGTCTGTGACTCAATCGCCTCTGCTGCACCAGCACCGGAAGAAGCTGATGAATCCACCTCAACAGGATGGGATGCTTGATGGCGGCTTGGGGCGGCGACGGTGGTAAAGCAGCCACAGCAGGAGAAGGTAAAGCTCCAGAAG
>TARA_R100000541_G_scaffold17140_4_pt1 | contig 12804 bp, 5 predicted proteins | sample TARA_R100000541 | Tara Oceans TARA_R100000541 (sample SAMEA2621416) | marine metagenome | biome: marine biome (ENVO:00000447); feature: surface water layer (ENVO:00002042); material: "saline water (ENVO:00002010), including plankton (ENVO:xxxxxxxx)" | depth 5 m | reverse complement strand
GATCTTGGTGGGGGCAAGAAGATCAGAGGCACTAGGAGAAAGAACAAGCTTACAGACATGGAAGATCGAAAAACAAACAGATATGACAAATCTGTGGATGACTGGATTAAAAGAAACAAATGAGTATTCAGAATGAGGACAAGGAAGCGTGGTGCAGGCTTGGGGAAACTCAGGAGATAGACTTTGTTGCGAATCGAAAGTTTAGAGGTACTGCCTTAAAGATTAACCCAAAAAAAGAAACGGATAAGTATTCACACGATTTCAGGCTTAATGTGGGTGGAGATTTAAAAACCATTACAACGGAATGGGTTTATTCTGAACGAATGTTTGGCATACCACACCCCTACGCAATCTCAATCAACGAGAAAGACCTAACCCGATACATGAAGCTCTATCCGAATATTCTGTTGATACTGGATATTCAGTTTGAAACGATTCAAGTGGTTAAGTGGGTTGATGTTAAGCGTCTTGCGAGTCTTGCTGAAAAAGGCATAGCAAAAAGGCATGAGTATAAAAGCCGCGTTGACGACAAGAAGGGTAATGCAAAAGTCAGCTATGTATACGACATGCGCTGGTTTTCTGACTTTACTCCTGCGGTCTCGTCTTATGGTTTACAAGTTTAAATAAGTGAGGTAGAGTAAAAGTTAGGCGAGTAAAAGATTCGGTGAGTGGTGGCATCGAGTTGTTCCTCTTCTCCCCTAGAGAAGTACATAAAGAAAGAGATTATGAAGCTCCGTTCGCCTACTTGTAAGATTCATGCGGACAATTCTCTCAACCACCACTCAATTCCTTATTATTAACTTGTTATCTATAAAGAGTATCAATAAACGGTTGATCTACCAAGCTTCTAAGCACAGAACCTCCTATTAATATTTCTTTTTCCGCCAACTCTAAATCATCAATAGCTTCTTCTTTTTGAGAGGGAGATAATTCTGACTTACGAATATTATCTTTGTGGTTTCTTATTAACTTAAGCTGTTTCTCAATGTATCCTGCTTGAGAAGCCATTCCAACAAGAGTCTCTCTTCCTTTTAAATATTTTTCATACTCAGCCATTCGTCCATCTTCAGCAAGTTTTCCTAATGTGTTAACGGTTTTCTTTATCTCAGCATTTAATTCGTAAAAATCTTCTTTTGCTCCTGAGTTATGCGCTGTGTTAAAAAATCTTTTTATTATTGGATACTCAAACATTGGTCTGCTAGGCATTTCAATAGACTTATCCCCTGTGAGAGCAGGAGTTCTCATGAGCGCATCAACAAACATTAATCCATAGCTTCCAATTGTTCCTGTATATCCTTTTATTATATGCTCTATCTTTAAAGGGTTGGTGTTAGTGTTTTTTCCTACAAATTGGGCAAGTTCGCTAGTTGTAATCCTTCCTGCCGCAAAGCCCTCTAGCTTATCATCAACCATGTAAGGAGGAACTACTGGCGCACCTGTAAAAGTATTTTTATTGTACATAACCTCAAACATAGGCTTGATAATCTGCGCCCCCAAAGGATTAATACCTAAAGTTCCCTTAACCCCTCTCTTCAGAGATTCATACGCTTCTTTGCCCGTTGTTTTTTCAGACCCAACCCCTAAAATTCTTTCTGGGATAACTTTAAATATTAAACCGACCTCAAAAGGAATTGGAACTTTAAAGGGAACCCCCCAAGGTGTGGGGATCAGCCAGTAGTTATCTCTTGTATGCTCATTTGCTTCCTTGTATTGCTCATCATCGCTAAATTGGTGCCAGTACAGAGCGGTTAGTCCCGCCAGAAACGCTCCTCTCATTAAGAAGTTAATAGCTTGTCTTCTCTGAGCTACACCCTTAACTGCGCTGTAGTTTCCTTGACCCGCTCTCCAAAAAACATCTAATCCTTGAAATCGTGCGTTTAAGAAAGGAATTGCCGCAGTGACTATTCTTACTGCTGAGTTGTTCCCCCTTCGCCCAAAGTTTATTATCTCTAATGCTTGCCACGCGGCTTCGGCTGAGTTTCCAGTTCTCTTAAGGACATCATCAAATACAGCTTTTCTTGTTGCCGCATCAGACATGGTTGTTCCTGCACCAAGATAGTCCCACATTTTCATAACAATATTTTGGGATGAGGCTCCTGATAACCCCATCTTTTTCGATTCTTTTTTAAACTTTTCAAATACATTTTTATAATCTAGATTGCTTAAATCATAACCACCAACAACACCATAGCGAGATAATTCTTCCACACTTGATCTGTTAAAGTTTTTAACAGTGTCAATAACAGGTATAATACTAGCCCCAGAGGTAACCGCTGTAGACAAGGTGTCCCTCATCAAGTTAACAATCATGAACCCGGGGTCTCTTGTTATTAACTCTCTAAGAGCAGTTGCAGGCGCACCAACCACGCTTGTAATCATAGATTCTGCGCTAGAAATGTTTGAGCTTTCCATAGCTTGAAACATTAACGGATCATCAATTGAGAAACTTCTTTTCTTGCCATCAACCCTAAAGTTAATAACATTCGTTCCTTTCTCTCCTGCCTTAACTTCTCTAGCCAACCCAAGTGAGTTTAAGTCTCTCACTATTCGTTGTTGGGCAACATTCCTCATACCCATAGCTATGGCGGCATCTAAGTTTCTTACTATAGCTTCAAGAAGGGGGACTGTTACCGCTGACTCACTTCCTTTTAACTTCTTAAATGTAGAGGCACTTGTCATTCCTGAGAATATTCTTGGAATGTTATCTGCTGTGTTTGGGTCGTCCACTTGCCTGTAGAACGGAACATAATCAGAATCTTTTAACCAAATCTCTGAAGTCTCCGCATCTAAAACGCCAGTGTCTTGAAGAAACTTAACTGTCTTTCTGTTGTAAGCATCCCACCTCCTAGCAAATTCTTTAATAATAGAGTTGCCGTTTTCATCTACATATTTGTTTACTTCTGCCTCTAATATAGCCAAGCTGTTTTCGTCAGCAGGAGTCTTTAATCCTCTTTTTCTTTGCTCCACAGACCTTTTAGCGATCATATAAGCTTGCGTTAACTGCTCAAGGTTAACATTATATTGATTTCCGTCTGCGTGTAAGCCGTGAAGAACCTCAATCAATCCCCTGTATTTCTTTCCTTCAAAAACAAAATCCTCAACCTGAGCGTGACCGTCTTTATAGACAGCAGACCCTTGCGTTAAAGCTGATGAGGTAATTGCTTTGTGCTTTTCTGCCATCATTGCCGCTTGCAATGCACCACTGTCAGCAAGTAAATCTCTAAACTGAGGTAGCTTGTATATATCCTCAAGTCTAGTCCACTTGTTGATCATGGCGGTTTTAGCTTTCGTGAAGAACGCACCTATTGAGCCAGTGTTAGTGACCTCTAGAAAGGTAGTATTGGGTATCTGATCTGGGCTTTTGGTAACAAGCTTGTCTATTTCTTTTTGGGTTTCAGTAGAATACTCAGGCTCATTTGCGCGAGAGTACATATTCCTATCTTCTGTGGACAGCTTCGCGCCCTTCTCAGGGTTTTGAGCAACATACTGAGCGCGAGGCTCTGCCTTTGAACTGTATCTAGGTATAAACCCAGATGTAGAGGCTTCCTCTTGCTCCACGTTCTTCTCAACTACTTTATTTATAGCCTCTTCAGATATTTCGGGTATAGACTCTTTTGGAACAAAACCTTCAGATAGAAACTCTTCTGCTTGAACTTTGCCCGTAGAAGGGTCTTTAGCTCTAGATTCCATAACTGTAGAGTCTACGTTTGCAAAATCTCCCATGCGCTGTCCATCTTGCACTGGTACAGCTTCTGTCTCATCACTTGGAGCAACAGAAGCCCGCGATTGTCCTTGGGCATCAAACGATGGAGTGTCAGTCAATCTCTCAGTCTCTAAAAGAGTTCTTACCGGGCCTCTCTCTCTTACGCCTATTGCTCCAGACTGAATGTCTTGTATGATGCTCTCAAACGAGTTGTAGCCAAATCCGTTAATTGAACTAACTAACTTGGTAAAAAAGTCTGATATTCTTTTTAATAGGGTTCTTGGCTTTCCTGTTATTATTTTTGAGTCTAATTTTGATTCTCTGACCATCTCAACAATAGCTTCTTCCATCTGAACTACAGGAGATTTATCGTAATACGCTTCTTTGGCCGCATCTAAAAAAGTTACCTTTTGGCGATTTTTTCTTTTGCTCGCTTGGCTTGATAATAACTGCCATTCTTTTTCAGTCCATAGGTCAAGCTGTCTCATTCCGTGAACTATTTCATGATCCAGAACTTCTATGAATGCGGCCTCTAACTGTGCAGGACTCATATCTTTTGATCCGCGAATTGCATCTACAGCTAAAAACACCGCGTTAATGTCGGGAGAGTAAAATCCCTCCATAACATAACCGTTTCTTTCTTTGATTTTTTCTGGAGAGTTTAAATTCTCATCATTTCTTTCTGCTCCCATAAGAGGCTTGCCATCAGAGTCAAACATTCTCTCATTGTTTTTGTTTAACTGTTGAGCTTGCCTTACTCCAAACGCAAGTTGATTTTCTTTGTTTCTAGAAACATGGCGCAAAGAGTAATCAACGCTAAGGCCAACATCAGAAAGCCCTTGTGAATTCATGCGCTGTCTTAAAATTGCTTTTAACTTGTTAATATTAACTTTAGGTTCTTGATAAACAACTAAACCCTGCCCTTGAGGAATAGCATCAGCAGGATCAAGTTTAGGCATATTTTGAACAGGCTCTAAATGAACCTTTAAGTCTTTGCCTAAAACTTCTGCAATCTTTAATGCTTGCGGGTCAGTCCTAAAATCTAATCCTATGGCCTGAGCAATGCCTGAAAGGTTGGTAGTGTCATTGTCATTCTGCCTAACAAACTCTAAGGCCTTGCCAAACTGATCAGATGTGTACCTGTTGTGTTTAAACACAGGTAGATTGGTTGCCACATCAAAACGCGGCAATGACCTGATACCTGAAACCAAGGCCTTTAGCTCGCCTTGATTCATGTCTGATATTCTTCTGTTGCCTGTTGCTTTAACGCCAGTAAAATTCTCAGCTAACACCCTTATAGCAGGGGAGCCTATCTCATTTACAATGTTGTTTTTCTGTAACGCATCAGCAACAACACTTAGCTTTGCGTTAGTGTCTCCGCTATCTAAAACAGAGTCCATGTGTATAAATGATTTTGTTGAAGAGTTAAGTTTTTCTGCATAAGCTTGCGCGTCAGATAAATTCTTAAATTTTACATTTCTAGACCCATCATACTTTGAATATCTTCCTGTTCTTTCTTGCAAGGACATAGCTTCTTCAGGCGTTGGAGGCCTTGTACTTATCTTATCTCCGTTGTTAGACTCAAGAAAAATTCCAGTAACTTTTCCTTTGCCGGTTTTTGTTACGTTGGCATTGTAGATTGCATTAGCAAGAGTTTCGGGGGGGCGTATTAAACGACTAAACTTATCTTTTAGTGCAGACTTAGCTTCAGCAGGAGTAAAGGTTGTTGTTTCAGGCAAGCCTTTTGCAATTCGCTTGGCGTTAAGCTTTTGCGAGGCTGTCATTTTTCTTTGAGATACGCCCTGCATAACTAAATCTTTTGCTGAGGCGTTTTCTTGAAACTGAGGGGCAATAGTTTCTGCCGCAGAGTCTATTGCACTTGCAGTGTAGGTTGATTCATCTGGGTGGAGTATTGTGTCACCGTAGGTAACCAGCGTACTCTTAACTTCGGGAGAGTAGCTTTCTGTGGAGTTGTTAATAATTTGCGTTACAGAGTTATTAACTTGAGAATCAATAATCTTTTCGTTAAGCCTTCCTGCTATTAAAGAAGCCTCTTCAAGTGATTGCACGTTTCTACCAAAAGGCGTTTTCTTTCCGTCAGGGGTTATATGAACAACTTGGTTTGCGCCTAAAGACTGATCACCACTTGCAAGCTCAGATGCCTTTAATGACTCTATCTCTGCACTTAAGCGTCTTAGGTCGCTTTCACTTTGGTTTTGCTTTCTTGCATTCTGTAGTTCAAGTGATTTTGTTGCGCTAGGTAACATATCTACTTGAAATGATCCCGCTGTAGGAAATGATCTGCCCATAACCCTGTATATGTGATTTGAGTAATCTACAGTAGGGTTGGGTTTTGTTACAAGCTGAACTCTTTCTGAAGGAGATGCAATCTCTTGAACTGCAATATCAGGGCTAGGAATGCCGTTTTTAGAAATAGTTTTTTCTTGCGTGGTTCCGTTAGATTTAAAATCAACAACGTAACGAGTCTCTACGATCTTTCCTTTAACAGTCCGTCTGCGAACTTTTTCTTCGGCCTGATAATTCTTCACGTTGCTGGGGTCAGTTGCATCCGTTACTTGAAGGTATCTGCCTGCCCTTCTTAGTTTTTTAGTTATTTGCTCAGGGGTAGGAGGGTCTATTTGACTTGGATCAACAGTTGCTTGGCTTGGTTGAAAATCTAATCCCTGCTCTTCTTGCGCTCTTTGTTCTACACCTTGAGCCTCTTCAGCTTGAAATTTAGATACAGCCTCTTCACCAAGAGCAACGCGCTCATCTCTTTTAACTCTTGACTCACCTTCACGATCTGTTTCTGCTTTAGTGGCTATTCCTCTTCTTCGGATTGCGGCACTGCTTAAAACTACATCAGCTAAAAATCCAACTGAGGCTCCAAGCGTAAACTCATCAGAGGTGAAAGCATTATAAAGAGAATCATCAACAGCAAGATTTTCATTATATATTCCGCGCTCAATAGCATTACTTGCAATATGTGACCCAAGCTCTTGGAATCCTTCAAATGTTCCAGACCCTAACCCTGAAAGTATTAAAGACTTTATGTCAGCTATTTGTTTTTTTGATGAAAATTTACTAATTTTTGATAAAACACGATTCACGGGAGCCATTTCCGTGAGTCCATTAAAGAAGTCTAAGGTAACAGCGGCATCTTCTTGTCCTTCAGAAACCTCAATACCCTGCTCTCTAGCTGATCTTACCCTTTGAGCGGACTCTCCTGACTTTCCGAATCCACCTAAACCCAATCCTGCAATAGTTTGTTTTGTCTTAAGGCCTTTTCCTGCAACACCTGCGAGCTTAAAAGCCACTGTAGGCGTTAAGAATGAAGCAAAAGAACCAAGTGCGCCTCCAAGTTTGGTTGACCATTGATCCTGATAAGCTACATCGCCACCTAAAAAACTAGCGTCAAGGGACTTTCTCCCTTCTCTTGAAAGACGAACAAGCTCGTTGTCATCTCCACTATCTATTAAGTCATCAAAACCAAGAGCATTAGCACCTGCATCAGCAAGTTCTGCTACACCTTCTCCTGCACTTAAAAATGCGCCTGCAAATTCACGGGGAATACCTTTAGCAAACTCAGCTACAGAACCGCCAAGAGTACGCTTATCGGCATAGGGGTCAGTTTCAAGACTGTTGTTTTTTAATATATCGTTTTCAATAGCATTGACTATCTCTTCATTCGTCATTGCATCGTCAAAATCGACTATACCAAATCCTTCTACATTAACTCTAGGCATCTCAGTCTCTTTATGTTGGGCTTTGAAGTCCTTTGCTTGGGCTGTACGACATTATCCTATCAGACTCACTGCCGCCACTCTTCATGTCTTCCCCTGTTGCCGCTTGAGTTAATCTTTTTAAGGCTAATTGATAATATGTTTCTTCTTGGTCAGAGGCTATTGATGGGTCGCTTATTGCTTTACTTGCGGCAGGAGTTTTATACCAAGCCGCCATCATTTTACTCGCTTCAACTTGTGCGCGAGATTTTAATGATTCATTTCTGGCAAGCCTTGAATCACTTAACTTATCATCGTAATATTTTCTTTGTATCTCTCTGTCTAGTTGCTTATCTGACCTATCCCTAGCACTCTCCAGCACTCCACTAGCGGCAACGCCTGCATTAGATAGGCCTTCTGCTAGGTCTCCCTTAGCAATGCCTGCTCCTAGCTGTATCATAGCCATCGCAAAAGCTTCTTTCTTCGATGCGTCAAGATCAAATTTAAACGCATTATTAAGTAAATTTACTGCTTTATTAGAGTTATTAACACCTATGTCACCGCTTCCTTCATTATTTGCACCATCTCTAGTATTAGCATAAAAACTTTTATCTTCAACTGGAGCGACAAATCCGACCTGACCCTTACCTAACGGGTCGTCAAACTCTGGGCCAAGGTTTTCATATTCATCACCTGCCAGATCATTAACTGCCAGATCATTAACTTCCAGATCATTAACTGCCAGATCATTAACTTCCAGATCATTACCTGCCAGATCTAAAGTCTCATTAGCAGACACTACAACGGCATTCTTATCCCTGATTAAGTCATCGCCCCCTCCCATTCCTCGGTTAAGAAGGTTTGTATTGCCGGGTGCAAACTTAAAGTCTCTTGAGGCTATTCTCTGATCACCACGCGAGAAAGGCGAAAACGGCGAGTAATCTAACAAAGTTCCTGCATTTCGCCTTTCTCTTGCTCTCATTTTTGCTTGATGATTGTCCTCACCCTCATACCGTGAGCTATAACCTGACGGAATATCTGAAAGCATATCATTTATTCTATCTTTAGTTGACATGCCTCTTAGCGCATTCTGGCTTTCTGCTAGAATTTCTTCAATAGATGTGTCCTTTTCTTGATCAAACCCTAAACCAGAAAAAGAATTTTTATTTGCATTTACTTGTTTTGGCAAGTTAACATTAACAGGATTGATTATCGCTTCTTTTTCTTCTTCGGTTGAGTCATCTAATGTAGCAAGAAGGTAATTAGCCCTTGACGCATCTTCTTGAAAAGCATTTGAAAACTGCTCAAGCGTATCTACTGATGGCTCACCACTAGCTAAAACAGCCTCAATCTTAGGCGCACCTTCAAATGTTGTATCGTCATCTGAAAAAACACCATCAAAGGCTTCGGACATTGGCGTTCCTTCCCTAAACAAATCTGTTATTTTTAAATTGTCCGTTTCCTGACCAGAGGCACGTTGCTCCCCTTGAATAATTGATGTTGGGTCTGTAGTTGTAGCAAAGGGATCAGACGCTTGACCTGAGTTGTCTATATATTGCCCCTTTAGCTTTCTCATAATGTCTTCTCTAGTCATTCCATTGTCTTTTAGCGACTGAAAAAAGGTAGTCAGTTCTGGGTATCTAGGAACCTGTCCTGCTGTAGCCATGCGAACAACACCACCGCTTGCGTATTTACGCCTAAACGGAGTCATACCACCTCCATAGGCCTGCATCTGCTGAGGCTCTTCTTGTGGTGGTTGTTGAGGCTGTACAGAAGCAATCCCTTCTTGGGTTATCTGATCAGCTATAGTGCCTTGAGGTTGTTCTTCGTTAGGGTCTTTATACTTGTTACGCATGTCAGTTCTGCGCTGAATCTCAGACACAACTAAATACTGCGGAACTTGTCCGCTAGGGCTTTTGGCTTCTTCCTGCAATGCTTGGTCTGGAAGTCCTTTGATAATGTCTTCTTGCTGTAATATGTTCATTAGCTTATCACTAACCTCTTAATTAATTTAGCCGCCCATTGCGTTGTACAAACCTACACCACCAATACCTGCACCAAGCATTTGAGAGTAATCACTTGGGCCACCACCGTAACTGGCAGTGGTTGATCCCGGCTGAATAGGCACTCCTTGCAACAAGTTACTAAGAAGACCTAACTGCTCTCGACCAAACGCCTGCTGACGTTGGAAGTCACCGTAACCCATATCTAAGCTACGTTGATCCATGCCTCTAATGTTCTGCCCTGCGGCCTGTAGGTTTCGTAATCTTTCAATCTCCATTCTCTGAGCTTGACCACCAAACTGACCTAACATGTCAGCAGACCTTAGCATCTGATCTCTGTTTGCTCTGTCTGAATCAAGACCCTGCATTCCCAGATTTGATCTGTTTAACATATTCTGGTTGTTAGTGTCTCTAGCTTGCATTCTAGCTGAGTTCTGAGCCTGATTAACTCGCTCTTGAATCTCTTGAGCCGACAAACCCATTCTTGCGGCTTCTTGTTGAGCCTGCTGTCCTGCCTGATACGCGGCTAAGTCAGCTTGCTGTTCGGCTTGTCTAAACTGCTCATTCTGACCAAACTGAGACTGTCCAAACCTCTCCTGAGCCTGCCTTCCTGCTTCTTGAGCCTGCTGTGCAGTGAGTCCCATAGATGCCGCTTTCTGTCTTGCTTGCTCTCCTGCATTAAATGCGGCTTGCTGAAGTTGCTCTTGGTTCATTTGACCTTGTTGATTTGCACCAAACTGAGATTGAGAGAACTGCTCTAAAGCTCGTCTAGAAGCTTCTTCTTGCTCTTGAGCATTCATGCCCATAGCCGCCGCATTCTGTCTAGCACTCTCTCCTGCTTGGAATGCTCTTAAATCCATATCTCCTTGAGACTGTCGGAAACCTTCAGTTTGAGAGAATGCAGACTGCCTAAACTGTTCTTGCGCTGTACGAGAGGCTTCTTCTTGCTCCTGTGCGCTCATTCCCATTTCAGCGGCCTTTTGCCTTGCCGCTTCGCCTGCATTAAATGCTTGAGCCTTAAACTGCTCTGACTGTATCTGCCCTTGTTGAGTTTGACCAAACGCACCCTGCCTGTACTTCTCTTCCGCCTGTCTGCCTGCATCTGCGGATTGTTGAGCGGTCATCCCAAGATCAGCCGCTTTCTGCCTTGCTCTTTCTCCTGCATCAAACGACTTAATTTCCATTTCTTGTTGAGCCTGACGAGCCTGCTCAGTAGTGCCGAATGCTGACTGGCGTAACTTTTCAGCCTCTCGCCCTGAAGCATCCCCTGCAACACCTTGCTGTAACCCCATCTGAGAAGCTTTGAATCTTGCTCCACGATCAGCTTCAAAAGCTTGTTGTGCCTGAGCAAAGTTTGCTTGATCACCTCTAGACTGTATGTCGCCTAGCTGTTGCTGAAGGTTTCTGTCTTGCTCTGCAAGCATGATGGCTTCTCTATATCCGCCTAAGCCTCCAGACTGTGCGGCTTTTGCTCCAATTTGATTCTCTTGGATATCAGCCGCTCGCTGAACTTCTCTTTTCTCAATATCAGTAACACGTTGCTGATAAGGATTCATGTAACCTTCCATGACCCCCTCATCAGTAATTGATCCTGCCTCAAATGCAGGGCCAGTATCAACATCTCCTGTATACTGGCTTTCTAAATCTCTAGCAGAGTAATCTTGCCCTAAATCTCTTGCGTCATACCCTCCATCAAAGCTACCTGCTTGGTATCCAGAGTCAGAAGCTTCAGGGTTGAACCCTGAGTCTCTTTGCTGTGCTTGGTAGTTAGGGTCAAATTTAGTAGCGTCAAATTCGCTTTGTAAATTACCTGCCTGATACCCTTGATCAAAATTTCCTGCTTGATATCCGGGGTCGAAGGTTGAGGTTTCATAACCTACATCTCTGTTACCTGCTTCAAAACCAGAATCTCTAGAGTTGGGATTGTACCCAGACGTTATGTCAGCCGCGTCATAACCCTGTTCTCTTTGACCGGCTTGGTATCCTTGCCCAATATCTCCTGCGCTGTAGTCTGAGTTTATATCACCTGCTCTGTACTCAGAACCCTGAAGCTGAGGATTGTATTGATTATAGAACTGGCTTGCTTGATTAGGGTTTTGATTTCCAACCATTGACGCAATATTAGAGGCCTCACTAAACTGTCTAGGATCGCCCCTCGCCGCCATATCAGCCATGCCCTGCATTCCTGCATTCTCATACTGATTAAAATCAGCTATACGCTGTCCGGGAAATGCTTCGTAGCCTCTCTCGCTTTCATAAGTAGCCCGACCTAACAGGCTCTCATAGAACGGTCTTGCATATTCTGGGAGGTTAGTCGTTGTAGACTCAACCTGCTGTGTTCCCGAACTTCCGCCGCCTTTACTCATCCATCAATCCTCTTCTCGTACACTACATAAGACTGCTTAAAGTCATCTTGACTAAGCCATTTCCAAAACCCTTGCCTTGCGGTTGCCTCTACTCCGTGACACCCTGTTTCTTTAGCAAAGCTATTAAATCGTTCTAACATCTCCCATACCCAGTCATTAAAGTTATCTCCACCTAAAAACTGAATGGCAAGCATCTTCTTGTTTGGGTAATTAACTAACTCTGTAGTACCTACGCCGTCAATATTTTTGTCTTCATCAAAAGCAAGCCAAAGCTGTTGTTGCCCACTGGCAATAACATTAAACAAAACCTCCATAGTCCAACGACCATTTGACCGCACAACAGCACGTTCTAGTTGTTTTTCAACATCAGGCCATAGCGCATTCAAATAATTTGTTGGGGCTATTGTTATAGTATGAGTAATTTTTCTAGGAGCGTTTTTGTTTTTAACTCTAGGCTCTCTAGATATATCCTTCATAACAGGTTTTTGTTTCTTGGCTGTATTCTTCATGCAGGCAATACTCCTCCAGTTCTCATAGGCGCAGGTTGCGTAGTGGTTCCAGTTCTTGTCTGCCTAACCCGATCAAGCATACCGTCTAACTCTTGAACGCCGCCATCGGTGCTTCCATCGCCTAATCCAGAGACAACATCAGCAGGAACTATATATTCTCCGGGGCTTACAGCCACTGGTTGTTCAGAACCAATCATACCATCAACCATATCATCCATGCCTCCTCCTTGTCCTCTAATTACACCTTCAGTTTGCGCGTTAGGGACTACAGATTGAAGTGCTTGCTCGCGCAACAATTCAAAAGCTTCTTGACCAAACTCATCTATAAACATGTTAATAATAACATCAGCTTGTTCTTGCGGAACTTCACCTAGCACAGCAGATATAGTTTGCTCAATTAGTTGAGTTTCAGGGTTCGGCGTTGCTCCCCCTTCTTGGAAGTTATACGATTCAGGTTCAGGCTGAGGAAAACCCATTTCTGCTCCTAGATTTGAAGCAGGC
>TARA_R100000541_G_scaffold39484_1_pt1 | contig 12809 bp, 2 predicted proteins | sample TARA_R100000541 | Tara Oceans TARA_R100000541 (sample SAMEA2621416) | marine metagenome | biome: marine biome (ENVO:00000447); feature: surface water layer (ENVO:00002042); material: "saline water (ENVO:00002010), including plankton (ENVO:xxxxxxxx)" | depth 5 m | reverse complement strand
GAGCTTTTTAGTGTTGGCTCTATTATATCTGAAAGTAGTAAATAACACGCATAAGGTGTAATTATAATAAAATAAGAATAATAAAATGATAGAATACATAGAATATATACCTCAAGTAAAAGAATCAATATTGCCACTACTAACAGCTGTTGGTGGTTTAGCTCAAATTGGTATGGGTATAGACTGGGGTGGAAAAAAAGCAGATGCAGCTAGAAATGCTCAAAAAGCTTTTGACGATCAAAAAGACATATATAAAGGTTTAGACACTAGCAATACATTTGCTGGTACTAAAAACAGGTTTCAAAACCTTGGGAATGCTTATAAAGGTGTAGAGAACTCTTTTGAAGACATGACTGTTAACACTCAACAAGCTGATTTCATGGCAGAGCAATCTCAGCAAAGCGCTGCAAATATAATGCAAAATCTTAAAGGTGCTGCTGGTGGTAGTGGTGTTGCTGGTTTAGCTCAAGCTATGGCACAACAACAAACTCAACAAATGGGACAAGCTTCTGCTTCTATAGGAATGCAAGAAGCTAAGAACCAACAACTAGCCGCTGGAGCACAATCTAAAATTGATATGATGACAGCTCAACAAGATAATCAAAATTCAGCTATGAAAGCTAAAGGTTTTGCTGATGTTGATAAGCTTATAGGCCAAGGTGCTTTTAGAGCTCAAAGTGCAGAAGCTAGTAAGCAAGCTACTTTATTAGGTATGGATGCAAATACTTTGGCGGCGGCAAATCAAGAAGTTGCAGCTGGTAAAGCTATGGTAGCCGGTGGAGTTGGTGGACTACTTGGTGGTTTAGCTGGTGGATTTGGTGCAGATGGAAAATATGATTTGAAGAATCTAACAAAAGTAAAATAATATGGCAAAAGCATTTGGACAAATGGATGTTGGCTTAGTAAATCAAGTTAGCAAAGTAAATAAAAATTACGACAGCGAAATACTTTCTGCTGGTATGGGAGCTTTTAATAAAGCCTCAAAACCTGCTGTAGATAAGTTTGTTGCTAATACAAAGAAGTACAACAGTATAATGGACGGCTTTACTGAAGTTAGTCAAATAGCTACTATGAACGAGGAGGAAAGAACTGCTTTACAACCAATAATCGACCAGACATCAAAACAAGCTCAAGACTTTGCTAGAAAACTAGTAGACAAACCAAACAGTTTAGAAGCTCAAGCAGGTTTTAACTCGGCTATATCTGTTATGAATAGAATATCAGAAGCACAAACATCAAAATATAAAAACAAAGTAGATGCTAGTATAGTTCACAACAACAATGATTATTCTCCAGGACAAGATAAAACTGAACTAAGCCAAGCGCAAGAAATAGTAGCTAACTCTGCTGAAAGAACTTTTAACGAATCTGGTTATGAAACTTATGTTACTTCGGACGGTACTACTTTTGACAACGATCCAAATACAGAGTTTAGTCCTCCACCCACAGTACAAGGTACATTTAAACTTGGACATGCTACCGCTTTAGCAACTTACAATGAGAACGTTACAAAAAAAGATACGTCTGCAAAGCTAACTGATGCTGTTACAAACTGGAACCCTGAAGGAGCGGCTACAGATCTTTACAATACTTTTTTAACTAGCGGTGCTGATGGCGCTCCACCAACACACGGTGAAAAAATAGATTTATTTTTTAATGATATTTCTGGTGATGGTACAGACGTTAAATACTCTGACATGTTTATAAATGGTCAACTTGACCAAAGTTTTTATAAAGATGGAAATGGAAACCCTATAACTCTTAATGGAAAACCAATATCTGAATACGATGATGGTAATAATGATCCAACAACAAGAATTAACGAGCTTAGAGAAGAAATGAAATCATACAACTTTGCATCAGACCCAAGAAATGAAGGTGTGCCTAAGTATATTCGCGATCCTGAAAGACCAGGTGATATGAGTAAATATAGAAATCCTGATTATGTTGAAGAAATTCCTGATGAAATGCGAAATGAACTTAGCAACCTTGAAAGTAAATTCAAAAGCCCAGCATTTATGCAAAATGCTCCAGGAGATGTGGGTGTAAGTGACGCTTTAACAAAAACAGAAGCTTTAGAAAAATACTTAAGATCTCCAAATCGTTCTGATGATAATTTGAGAAAGTTTTCTAAGTTTTATAGTAACTCTACAAAAACAGCTTTGGATTCAAAAAGAGAAAAAGTTGGTAATGACGAGGGTGTCATGTTAAAACTTAATGGTGAGGCTACATATTTTGACAGCAAGGCAGAAGCACAGGTTAAGAAAAAAGAACTGTACATGAGTATGAAAACTGATAACTCTATAAACTCTTTCAAAAACCTAAGCGTTAAAAAAGATGGTAAGAATTTTGTTGTAGACGGTGATATGGACAGGTCTGTAGAAAAAATGTTTAGAAACGTTCCGGGTATGCAGGTTAAACAAGGTGTTTCTAAGAAAAACGGAGCTAGAGTTATAACTGTAAATACTAGCGTTTCAAACAAAAGTGGTAAAGGAACAGGTAAGACACTTGTTTTCGATGTTAATAATGCCAATGACATGGTGGAGTTTAAAATGTTAATGCAAAACAACGCGCCATCAATAACAGATATGCCTGATTTAAATGGTTATCCTGAAACTTGGTTTACTCAAAAAGAAACTATTAATGTAAATAGTGAAAATACCGATGGTAGTGGGGTAACTGTTGACGAAGAAGAAACGACCGGCAACACAACAAACACATCAAATGGTAATGGCTTTGGTGGTTTTAGCAGTGGTAGATTTTAATAATAAAATTAAATAAAATATGTCAGAGTTTAAGCAGTTAAATAGAGCTGAGTATAGCGGTCTGAATAAAGATCAAAAACTTGAGTTTCAAAAATCATATTTAGACCATCATCTACCTATTTACGAAAAACACGTTGATGGTACTGGTTTAGATGCAAAAATGCTACTAGCTCAAACAGCTAAAGAATCTTTGTTTGGCGTGTCTGGGCTTTCATTTTCAAGCTTTAATTATGGTGGTCAGAAATATACTGGTGATTTAAAAAACACAAACGACTACACGTCACTTAACACAAACGAAGAGTTTAGCACTGAAAAAGAAGCAAAAGCATATAACAAAAAACATGGTGGAACTGGTAAGGTAACAAAACAAACGGGAACTGACGGAGATTTTTACCGATGGAGAGGTAAGGCGCATTTTAAAAAATTCAGTTCATTAGATGATGGTATTAAGGCTCAAGTAAATTTTTTCTTATTAAATGAAGAAAAAGATAACTCTGGTAATCGTACTAGAGGTAAGGGTGGAAAAGGATATGGAAGATATAAAGACGTTCGTAATGTAAAAGATCCTTACGAACAAATGAAAGCTATTAAAGATGCTGGTTATTCAACTGATTCAACAGGTACATATTTAAAAGATATATACTCTATATATGATAATCTTACAAAAGAGGGAGGTAGTTACTATACTCCTCCAGAAACTATTGGTAAAGTTAGTTTCAAACCATCGCTAATAGACCCAGTTAGTGGGGAAAAACTAGACATGGGTGACAATAAAAAACAAGTTGCTCCACAATTTCCTCAAGGTAATATTACAAAAGAAACAAAAGAAACAAAAGTAGGAGACTTTTCTACAGAGCAGAAGCTAGATGGCAATTTAGTGGTTAATAAAGAGTTGATGGAAGCAGAAACATCAATCGATCCTGCTACAGTCGTAGTAGAAGAAAACAATCAACATAAAAACATAGATACAAATGGAGAGGTAACTGTTGAAGACAGTGAGGGTAACTTTGTACCAGCTAGTGAGCTTGACATAGCAGCTAAACTACTTCCTAGTGGTGATAATATAGATCTTCAAGGAACTGACACAGACCAAACAGACAATCTTATAAGTAGTATTGATGGTAAAAAGGTTGAAGAAGTAAAAGTAAAAGAGTTTGAGTCAAGCATGTTGGAGAGAAAGGGTGGTGGTCCTAGAGCAACTGGTGACGACATAACTCAGTTAGAGATAAAAAATAAAGAAGAACTTCTAAAAAGTATGGCTACTGAGGAAGAAGAAACTATGAGCAACGGTAGACCTCAGATAAAAAGCCAAAAATTCCCTAGTTTTACTCCAATGGAACTTGTGGAACCTATGGTTAATCAACCAAATCTAGAGTTATTATCTTTTCAGGAACGACCACGCCTAATGAGAATGGAAGATCCTAATGAGGCTAGTTTAAGTACTGGTAGTTTAAGTACCGCTAGTTCACAAAGTAGCGCATTGTCCTCCAATGCTGATATAGAATTACCAATAGCGGTTGGTGATGGAACTGATAGGGTTTTAGACAGTAAAGGTTATTCAACACTTGCTGAAAATAGAATTTTAAGCAAAGAAGAAAACGAATACGTTGATAAAACTAGAAAAAATATAGATGAAATATCTGGAGATCAAGATCTTGGGGTTGAAGATGATAATATATTATCAATGTATGAGTTTGAAAAATCTAAAAAAATTGTTGAAGAGTATGATAAAAAAGCAGCTAACTCTGCTGTAACTCATTTAAAACAAACTTTTCCAAATTTAGACTTTAACAGTAAGGAAAGTTTTATAGCTCAAGGAGGTACCGAGCAGCAATGGATAAAAGCTCTACCTGTAGATGAGTTTGTTGAATCAGAAAGAGAATACGTAAATGAAAAGAAAGAAGTGTTATCAGAGCTTTTTAGCGCTTCTAAATACAGTGGGTCTCATATAAACAAGGTTGTTGCTTTGTTTGGAGGTCACAACAGCGAAAATCTTGATTACGGTTTTTTAACTGATAAAATGGAAAACGCTGCTTTGTTATTTACTACCGATGCTGAGTTAAACAAAATGGGCGTTAAAGCAGCTATGGATTTAAGTTTAGATCAAAAAGAAATGATACTTTTTAAAGCTAGAAGTTATGTTTTAAATAACTATAGTAAAGATATTGAAGAAAGATATGATGGGTTTAAAGATAAAGTGCAAGAGTTTAACAAAACAAAATTAAACTTTGAAGAAGCAGAAAGTGATTACTCACAAACAGAATCTGAAATACTTGATGCTAGAGAAGCTATAAGGATAAACACAAATTTTAGAGGAAACCCAGACGGAAGCGAAACAGCTATAGGTTACAAAAATAAAGAATATTACGACGAACAATCAGACATTGTAAAGTCTTTAACACCCATTGCTAAAGAGCAACACGCTGTGTACACTTCTTTATATAAAGATCTTGAATTTGATGAAAAAGAGTTACTAAAAGAACAAGAAGATTTAAAATCTGAATACGAAGAAGTTCAAAGTGTATTAAATATAAACTCGGTAACTGGTAAGCTTAACGAAAACTCTTTTGGCTTAAGTACAGAGTTTATGGCTTGGGAAAATGGTATGAAGCACATACCTGTTTTAGGTCACGGTATTAATCTTTTGTCTACTTTTGGTGAGGCAACAATTTCTTTAAAAGCAAGTTTAAAAGCTTCTAACGTAATGCTTAGATTAGGATCAAACCCTGTTGGTGCATTAATAATAGGTAGTTTTATTGCTGCTACAGATTTTATTGATGAGGAAGTTGGTGGTGGTAGTATAGACCATTATGGCACACAAGAGTTTGTTGCTGATTACCTTTTAGAAGCTATAAGCCCAAGAAAAGGATTTATTCCTACAGATAGAACGGCCACTATATTCAAAAACCTACCATCTCTTGAAAACGGCTTTAAAGAAGGTATGGGTAAGTTTTTTAGCATGGATAATTTAAACGCAGACAATCCAGGTGACTTTATTTACCATACCTTAAGTACCTTAGCTAGCACGGTGCCTTACGTTAGAGAGCTTGCTAAAGCAAAAATAAACGGAAAGCTTGTAGCTAGAAACAAACGTATTAGCAAAGGCGACATGCGTTACAAAGTTAACAAAGGTGAAGGTTTAAACTGGTCTAGTAGATTAAGCTATAAAATAAAAGGCAGTGAACACTTAGCTAGAAGTGTGTCTCAAATAAAACGTAACCAAAAGCTAATATTTTTTGAAAATATGGCAGACGGTAGATCTAGAGGTCTTGATGCTGAAACTGCTTTTATATATGGGCAAGCAACTTCGTTTGTAACTGGTTTGTCACAAGCAATAATACCTGAATCAAGATGGTTTGGAAGTGCAGCTGGTAAAACAGGGACTAAAGGCTTTGCTGCAGGACTCAAGCTTTTAAAGAAAAACGGTAAACTTAATAGCGTTGCTACAGGTAAGTTATTTAACCAATCATTTAAAGGTTTAATACCAGACATGATAGCTGAGTTTGGTGAAGAAGCTTTGGACATGGGTTTAAATGATGTTGTTAAAGGTTCAATGCTTACTAATTACTCTCCTGAAATACAAAATGCAAACAGTGTTGGTCAGATGTTGGTTTCTACTTTTGTTTTAACAGCTGCTTTAGGAGGTAGAAAAGCTAGAAGAACATACAAAGCTTTACAACAAGATGTTTATGGTTTTTATGCTAAAAAATCTGGAAAAGTAATAGAAGAAATAGACTTACAAATAGAAAGCATGAACTCCGCATTATTAGGCATAGATAAAAGAACTAAGAAAGGGAGAGAGCTTAAGGAATTAATTAATCAAGAAAAAGAAAAGCTTAAAGAAACAAGAGCTCAAGCTATAGTTATTACAAAAGCTGTTTTAGCAGCGCCTAAAAACGCTACTGTAGAGCAAATAAATGCTTTGATTAAAAAGCAAAAACTTCAAAAGAAACTAGAAGGAATGGATCCAGCAACAACTGGTGATATTAAAGAAAAAATAAATGTTTTAAACGAGCAGATAAAAAATGGAAGTGCTGCAAAAATGTCTCAAGACGTATACAACAGCGGTATAAAAAGTTTGTTTAGTATATTTGGCGATATTAAAGATGGTACTATAATTGAGCTAGACGAAGAGGAATATGACAAAGCTTTTTCAACAGAAAGAGGTAGGTTAAAGATAATCAATGATAAAATTGATGAAAGAATACAAGTAATAAAAGACAAAGTAGAGTCTTTACTAGGAAATAAAGAAAACAAAAAAGAAATAAAAAGTCTTAATAAAAAAATAAAGCAACTTAGTAAAGAAAAACAGATATTGAAAGGTGCTAACGAGGTTGGTTTTTATTATAAAGACAGTGTGTCTGGTAACTTTTATTTTGTAATAAATAAAACAAAAGCATACGCATCTGGAAACACTGCTGTAGCACAACACGAAGCATTACATGCTATACTTTGGAATACAGTTCAAACTAAAGAAGGTAGAAAACTAGTTAGAGCTATGGGATCTGCATTGTACCTACATTTATCAAGCGATCCTATGTTTAAAAACTCTTACTTATACGGTAAGTTTCAAAAAGGTATTAAAGACGGTGTTTACATAAACAAAGAAACTGGAGAGCTAGAGTGGGAAGAGGTTTTGACTATATTTTCAGAAGCTTTATCACAAGGAAGTTTAACTCTTAATGATAGTTTTGTTGCTAAAATAACAAACGTGTTTAGAAGAATGGCTAGGCGTTTTGGTTACAACATGGAAATTAAAAATGCTAACGATGTTATTAATTTTTTAAAGGACTACAACTCAGAGTTTCAAAGAGGTAAGCTTAGTAAAGGGTTTGAAAAAATTCAAAAAAATGGTATAACAAACTACGATAAAGAGTTTCAAAGAGCCGGTGATAGATTAGGTTATTCTTTAGAAGGTAGAAAAGCATCTGCAGTTGATCTTGATCAAAACACTATTAAAAAACAAGAAGGTAAAAAATCTGTAGAGTTTGATGAAATGTTTGATGAAGAAGGCTTGAGCATAGTAACAGAAAGTGTTGAGCAAGATTATTCTGAAAATGAAAATTTAGTTAGAGAGCTAGCTTTAGGTTACACTGATGAATCTTGGTGGAACGAAGACATGTCTGAAAAAGAGATGGAAGACAGTGGGGCAGACAGAGCTCTTGCTATTATAAAAGCTCTTAAAATTTACGATGGTTTAATAGCCGCTAAACTTAAGGTTTCTAGAAGCGAGGCTGACACCAAGATATTTATTAATGATGTGTATACTGAATTATTAAGTCATATTAGAAACTTCAACCCTCAAGAAAACAACGATCTTTTTGGTTACATAAACTCTCAAGTTAGCAACAAAGCTGGTAATGTTTATAATAATGAGATAAAAGACAAAATTTTACTTGAAGCTAACAGATCTGATCAAGAAGGTTCTAAAGAAATAGAAGATATTATAGACGAAAATGATGGAGATAACAAAGAAGAAAATACTGATAAAAAACAAAATGTTGCTAAAAAGCTAGGTTTAGACAAGCAAGTTGATAAAATTATAACTAAAGGTTTTGATTTAATAAGACAAGGACCTGTATTAAACAAAGATGGTAGTATAAATACTCAGAAAGAAGAACAAAGAATAAAAGAACTAGATGAGCTTGGTTTTGTTGATGGTGATGGTAAGATAATAGATTTAAACAGATCTTATAAAGATATGCCTAACATCTTGTACAAGTTGATTGCTAAAAAATTTGGAATTGATCCTAGTAAATTAAGCCCTTACGTTAAAAAACCTTTTGCAGGAAATTTAAGAAGAGAAGGACAAGGAGGTTCTAATGAGTTGCTAAACGCTCAAATGGAGTTAAGAAAGTTAGGTATGGAATTTTTTGGTGCTATGCTACCAGAGGGTCACACATCAACTTACGAGGCAACTGGAATATCAAGAACTAAATATAAGAAACACTACAACAAAGGTAAGCGTGTAGGAAATAATTACATTTGGTACAAGAACCCAATTATTGACGTTAACGTTTTACAAGAAGATTTTGGTATAGTTGACGGTAAATCTTTTAGAGAGGATAGACTTGCACAGCAAAATGTTATATCTGGACTAAACATATTAGGCCAAGTTATGACGATTCAAGCTGTGGTTACAGTTTCTAAAAAGACAGGTGATTTAAATGATCAAATAAGAGCTACTATTGAAGATGGAAAATCTAAATATGCTCAAAGTATATTTTATATAGAAAACCCAGCGTTACAAAATAAAATATTAAAAGGATTAGGTGAGGTTGGAATGCTTTTAGAACTTGAAGATTTAGATGAATACAAATCTAAAGACTTTAGAACAAGGGTTAAGGAAATTTTTAAAGAGGTTTATGGAGACTCTTTAATAATAGAAAAAGAAGGAAAAGATGGGAAGGTTAAAAAAATAAACGGAGCCGTTCAATTAGCTGACCAACTTTTTGGGGCTACAGGTCTTTTAATGCAGTATGGTTTAATGAAAGACAATTATACTGTAATGGGTTTACCTATGCCTAGAAAAATTAACAAGTTTATTGTAGACAACTTATTAAGTAAAGAAAAAAATAATATAGAGCTGTTTGATATTTTTGGTTTAAAAGGCACTAAGGGTGAAAACTTAACTAAAAATGCTGCTTTTACCGCTGATGGTATTAAAAAAGGAAGAAGAAATTTAAAGAAGAAATTTAAAGCTATTGATAACTTAGTAGAAACTGGAGAGATAACAGAAGCTGAAGCTTACAGGTGGATATTAATGATGAAGGGAATGTACTCTAGTCAAGGTGTTTTAGGTGATAATACTTTCATGCCTGCTTCAGAAGGTAGTATAGCCTTAGTTCCAAGCACTAAAAAAAGAGGTAAAAAATCTGATGGTTATATAACTAAACAATATTCTCAAGTTGTTACAAGTACTAATGATTTCAATGCTTTATTAGCTAACTCTAGAACTAGGTTTAAAATAGGTAAAAAGCACGGTGGGTTAACGTTAGGAGAAATAAAAACAAAATATAATTTACCTGCATTGTACGAAGAAAGTTCTAAGTCTGTTGTTGAGGAGATTATAAACAATAAATTTGATTTTGAAGGTAGAAAAGACCAAGCTTTAGATGCTAGAAGATTAGTTACTTTTATGGTTAAAACAGCTACTGAAAGATTTCAAGATGTTGATGATTCTTATGATGAAATGGACGTAGTGCAAGAGCTGTTTATGATGGGTAGTGGTATGAATTCTCCAACCAGAAGATCTGCTTATGTTTATGGAATATCTGAAGGCGCTATTGTTAATGGTAAATTTACAGGTGATATAAAAAACATTGGACAAGATTTTGAGTATGATCACTTACACCCACACCATGTGTTAATGATTAAGATTGGTAACATTATAAACAACGGCGATGTAGATAACATAGAAAAAGATCTTGAAGATAGCTTTGAAGATTTTGTTATAAACATAATACCTAAAACAATGGATAACGTTGTTAAAACTATGGGTATGCAATATGCAATGCAAGAAAACTACACGCCAGGGTTAGATCTTGGTAATTTAAAAGGTGCTTTTGGAAGGTTGTTTAGTGAGAAAACACTAGGTGATGAAAGAGTTGTTGCTATTGAAGTTTTAGACCCTAAGTCTAAGATTAAAGTAATAGGTAAAGAATATGTAAAAAACAATAATGTAACTAAACAAGGTGCGAAGGCTAAGAAGTCTATAATGTATACTGATGCTATAAGAAAGAACAATGAAATGGCTGCTAAAGGTCAAGTTAAAGGTATAAGTATTTGGGACTTTGACGATACCTTAGCACAAAGCAACTCTAATGTTTTATTTGTAGCTCCCGATGGAACAAAAGGAAAGTTAACAGCGGAAGAGTTTGCTAAGTTTGGTTCTGATCTTTTAGATAAAGGTTATGTTTATGACTTTTCGGAATTTAGCAAAGTTGTAGATGGTAAACCAGGACCTTTTTGGAGTAAGTTTGTTAACAGAATAAATAAGTTTGGAATAAAAGATAACTTCATATTAACAGCAAGACCAGAGAATTCTGCAACATCAATACAGCTTTTCCTAAAAGAATTAGGTGTTGACATGCCTATAGAAAACATAACAGGTTTGGCTAACTCAACTTCAGAATCAAAAGCTTTGTGGATAGTTGGTAAGGTTGAAGAAGGTTATAATGATATATACTTTGCTGATGACGCTTTGCAAAATGTACAAGCGGTTAAAAACGTTTTAGAACAGTTTGATGTTAAATCTAAGGTTAGACAAGCTAAAGTTAAAAGTAGTATAGAGTACAGCCAAAGACTTAACGAGATGATTCAGAATAAAAAAGGTATAGATGCTCAAAAAATATACTCAAAAGTTAAAGCTGAGAAAAGAGGTGATGGACAAGGTAACTACAGGTTTTGGATTCCACCATCAGCAGAAGATTTTGCTGGTATGTTGTACAACTTTTTAGGCAAAGGAAAGCAGGGTGAAGCTGATATGAAGTTCTTTAAAGATGTTCTACTAGATCCTTATGCTAAAGGTTATAACAAAATAAACACAGCAAAACAACAAGCAAAAAATCAATACGTTGATCTTTTAAAAGAGTCTGGTTTAAGAAAAAGATTAAAGACGTTACTTCCTGGTGGAGATTTTATAGTAGAAGATGCTGTTAGAGTTTACTTATGGAACAAATCTGGTTATGACATACCTGGAATATCTGAAACTGATTTAAAAGAACTTTTATCATTTATAGACGCTAACCCAGACATAAAAGCTTTTGCTGATTCTGTTGGGGTAATATCTAGAACTTCAGAAGGTTATGTAAAACCAAATGAAGAGTGGGTTATGCAAAACATACATTTTGACCTGGACAACAAAGCTAATGAAGTTAGAAGAGAGGAGTACCTAAAAGAGTTTATTGAAAACAGAGAGCTTGTTTTTGGAAAGTGGGATAAAAATGGAAAGTTAGTAGGTCCAAACATGAACAAAATAGAAGCTGCTTATGGTAAAGAGCTTAGAAATTCTTTAGAAGATATTATTTGGAGAATGGAAAATGGAACCAACAGAAGTTATGGTGACAATAAAATGGTTAACGACTTTATGAATTATGTGAATGGTTCTATTGGTGCTACTATGTTTTTCAATGCTAGATCCGCAGTTCTACAAACACTTTCTACCGTTAACTTTATAAACTGGGAAGATAACAATATATTCAACGCAGCAACTGCTTTTGCTAACCAAGAACAGTTTTGGGAAGATTTTGTAATGATATTTCAATCAGACATGTTAAAGCAGCGTAGATCTGGTATGACACAAGATTTAAATGCGGCAGAGTTAATGCAACACGTTAACAGATCTAAAAATTTAGGTAGCAAAGCTTCTGCGGCAATACAATTTATATTACAAAAAGGTTTTTTACCAACACAAATGGCAGATAGTTTTGCTATATCTATGGGAGGTGCTACTTTTTACAGAAACAGATTTAACAAGTATATTAGCGAAGGTATGGGTAAGCAAGAAGCTAAAGATAAAGCGTTTCTTGATTTTCAAGAAATAGCAGAGGCAACTCAACAGTCAGCAAGACCTGATTTAATATCTAGCCAACAAGCTTCTGTTCTAGGTAGGTTAGTTTTAGCTTTTCAAAACACACCAATGCAGTACAATAGAATAATGAAGAAAGCGTTTTTAGATTTAATAAACGGAAGAGGAGATGCTAAAGCACATGTTTCTAGGTTGTTATATTATGGGTTTGCTCAAAACCTTATATTCTACTCTTTACAAAATGCATTGTTTGCTTTACCATTTTTAGATGACGAAGAAGAAGAAGACTTTTTAAAAGGTAAGAAGTCTAGAATGTTAAACTCAATGTTAGACAGTAGTCTTAGAGGTATTGGCGTTTATGGTGCGGCTTTCTCTACTATTAAAAATATGTTATTGAGGTTTGGAAAAGAAAAAGACAAAGAGGGTAGATCTAACTATACCTATGTAATCTTAGAATTTGCAAACTTCTCTCCTCCAGTTGGTATTAAGTTAAGAAAACTTTACAACGCCACTCA
>TARA_R100000541_G_scaffold8347_2_pt1 | contig 12950 bp, 11 predicted proteins | sample TARA_R100000541 | Tara Oceans TARA_R100000541 (sample SAMEA2621416) | marine metagenome | biome: marine biome (ENVO:00000447); feature: surface water layer (ENVO:00002042); material: "saline water (ENVO:00002010), including plankton (ENVO:xxxxxxxx)" | depth 5 m | reverse complement strand
CATCTACTGATGGTAAATTGCAAAATAAAGTAGACATTAATGCATTGTCACCAAAGGTAATGAGTATGAGCTATCGTGATAGTCACCAGATTCAATAAAATCTCTTGAAACCATTTGTCTTTTTAAAACACCGTCTTCTATTTTGTAAGTTATTAATTCTTGTCTAATAACACCTTCGGTGCTTTGTTCTAAAATTTGCTTAAAAGGTCCGTCTTCCATTATATAATCCCCTTTGTATATCCGTTTGCTCTTGTATATGTTAACACATCTTTTCTGTTAGCAACATCATTGACGTATGACACATGTACCCAACCAGAGTTAGGATCAATGCCGTCCCAACATTCTAGTATTAATTGATCAAAATTCAAATTGTTTTCTATATATTTTGCTAAGTCGTAATTACTTACGCCATATATTTCTATGTCTGCCGCTTCTCCGTCACAATGTTGTGATGTGGATTTTGATCCGATAGCTTCACACAAAGCAACACTTCGATAACCCGAGTTAATATTAATGGGTTTACTAAAGGCAGATCTAACTCTTTCTAATATATTATGACATAAAGATTCCATAGCTATAATATGAATTCCATTAGGCTTGTTGTCTATACCTTTTCTTTCGGCTGTCTGTGATTTAGTAAATTCTGTTAATGAAAAGTTGTCTGATAGTTTCATCTATTCCTCGCTATTTGCATATTTTTTAAAACATTCTCTGGATTGTCTCCTAAAATGGAAGGACTAACTGGTGTGTTAGAACCAAATAAACCTGGGAATTTAGTACTAACATTATTTGTTGATGGTCTTGTAGCTAGTAAAGGAGCTGCCAAAGGACTAATAGGTCCTCTTACTTGCTCACCTTCAGACTGATTAAATCTCTGAACTTTATTAAGATCAATAGGTCTAAACATTCCAGGTGCTTCCTTATCTAAAGGTTGTCTCTTAGCACTTAATTTTAAACCATTTCTTAACATATATGCTCTATTCAAGGCAGCAGTTGGAACTCTAATTCTCTTTTTTCTTAACTCTATTATCTTATCTTTACTTGGTCTAAAAGGAAGATATTTGTCCCTCATTAAAGCACCTCTTTCTTTTACACCCAAAGCAGAATCTTTCAAGACTTTTCTTATTAATCTATCCGATCCTCCTAATTTTTTTATATCTTGAATATTTAATCTCATTTCTCTAAAGGTGGTTAACCTTGAATCATCTGCTTGTCTATAGGCTTCCATTATTTGATCTACTGAAGGTCTTTCTTGACGAACAACTTGATTAAATATAGATGCAGCTTTGGATCTACTTTCTTTAAACTCTTGAGCTTTAAATCCTAGTATTCTTTCTTTATCAATAGTTTGAGTTCCAATACCAGTGAATGCTCTAAATAATTCACCTGCTGGTGTGTATTGTCTACCAGTTGTTGGCTCTTTCTTTTCCCCAAATCCTATACCTCTTGCAAATCTTCCAACTTCTATTCCTTTAACAGGACGAGTAAATTCACCTCTTTCAATTGAACTCACTACTCCGATCTCTGATCCAATAGGAATTCTTACTGGGAGAACACCAGGTTTAAAGGTATTCATTATATGTACCATTGATTTCTCGAACTGTCTTAAACGGCTATCTTCTGTGTTATAAACTTTAGCACCAGATCTTGTCTCACCGTTTCTTCCAATCAAAGGAGCATTCACTGGCATAACATCAGCAACAGCCGAGAAGATCATGGACTCGTCTAAGAAAGGATTAAAAAATTCAGACATAGATTCCCACATGGCTCTAGTTACAGTATCTGCAACGCCTTCTTTTAATTTACCACTAGTATCCATACCAGTAATCGCAGCTCGGATAGGTCTAAGTAATAAATCATATGGGTTAGTATGACTAAAATCAATAAATTCTAAGTTACCTTTCTTGTCTCTACCTACGGGTATAAACTGAGAGTTTCTCTGATATGGTGCGGATAATCTTTGTGCTGCTTTTATTTCTTCTTCATTTGTTCCTGTCATGTATTGACCAAAATTTTGAACTGTAGCACCTATCGTACCAAAAGCAGTCATAGCTCCCATCATTCGTCTAACACCAATTTCTCTTATAGCAGCTTCATTGCTTCCCATTTCTTTTAAAGCAACATTAATTGTGTTAAAACCAGTTCTCATTATTTCAGCAGGGAAAGATATAAAGTTACCTAAAGGTAGCTTTCTTAAACCTTTAATTGCTTCTGGAGTTAGGTCGTAGTTAGGAACTAAGTTTCTTACATTATCAGAAGCAGTATTCTCAACCATTTCATCCATGTAATTTGCTATCTTTGAGTTAGTATCTAAGCCATCAAGCTTACCACCCATAGACATAATTAATCTTTTATTGGCATCGGCTCGAGCAGTGTTGATAAGTACACCTTGTCTTTTTATATCGAGAGCTTCAAAATTCTTTGCACCAAAAGATTTTATTCTTTTTTGAACCTCACCATTTATTATTTTTCTTTGAGCTTGTCTCAACTTATTTTTTTCAAAAGTATAATTATATATTTTCCAAATATCATCGCCGCCTCTGTACAAGTCTTCACTAAACTGTAAAAACTTACCAACGTATGGAATATCTTTTGATCTTCGTATGTATTTCGCCCCTTGTTCAGGTGCATCTTTTGCTCTTTCTAGTTCCGTAGCAGTCTTTCTGTATCCTAATCCCTTTTGAATGTTATCCAAAATTTCACGAAGATTAGCCGAACTTCCTATAACACCTTGCTTTTGTAATTTAGCTAAAAAATTAAGTGACTCTTCGTCTTGTTTAAAATCGAAACCTAATGTTTGTACAGATCTTCCTTTATCCACTATGTCTCTTAATACCATATCAACAGATTCAAATACGTTAGCTCCTTTACCAATGTTACCTTGAGCTAAAGCAAACATAGCGGCAGACGTTACGTTTCTAACTTGAGTGTAGGGAGATAAAATTGTCTTAGCATATTGAGATACACCTTTCATCTTTAAAAAAGGAGCATACATAGCTCTTGCTATTTCAGTGGCAGAATTTTCAGATTGAACTTGAGTAGAAAGAGATTTGTATAATGCTTTAGGAACGGCATAACCAAACATAGCACCGTATGGACTTGTGCCCATGATGTTTCTCTCGTTTAAATTATCGCCTTCAGTTCTGCCTAAAATGTGTAAATCTTTTGTTCTTCTTTTCATCGCTTCAAAGGCATCGATTCTTTGTGCATCTGTTAGCTGATCAATGTTTAATCTTCTTTTAGCCGCATAATTCTCTAAAAATTTATTAGTGTCTATAAAAGCATCATTTATATAGTCAGCCTCTTTTTCTAATTGATCTTCTGCAACACCTCTTTGTCGTGCTTCATTGTTTCTAGCTCTGATATCATTGTTAGCTGATCGGATAACGGCATTTTTTTCTGCTGTTTCTATAATAGATTTGTCTGCCATATTTTTAAAAGTAGTATAATAAGCATCAGTTGATAAGAAACCAGCAAGTTCAGCTACAGTAGATATGTAAGCTTCTCTAGGATCTTTTACTTGACCATAAATTTGTTGAATAATTTTATCATCAACTTTAGTTTTATTAATTAAAGATGGGTTAAGTCTATCTATTATGTATCTAGTTGACGATGGTGATTTATCAAAACCTGCTCTGTCTTTAGCTAACTTAAAAACTTGATCAATATATATGTCTGCTTGTCTCTGGGTAATTTCGTAAGTTCCGTTTTTAAATTCTTCTACATTGTCTGCACTGATTCTTATTTGATCAGATAATCCCGTCTTACTATTTAATATTTTTTGCATATGTTCAATATTAATAGCACTTCCTTGAGCTCCATCTTGACCTATTCTACCTACGATCTGAGCTTTGATAGCTTGTTTAGCTGCGGGCGTTACCTTATAATTTTTATTACTAAATATTTCATATTTTCTTTGTAGATATCCACCAGAAGATATTTGTTCCGCAATAAGACGTTTAAAAGTTGTTTGATCCATAACTTTGTCATTTGCCCCAACTTCTGGTAAAGCTTTGAAGGCACCTGTCTTTTCCATTTGATTAGATAAGTTATCTATAACATCCTTTGCTTTTTTAAATTCTCTAAATAGCTCAATACTTAAAGGATTGTTTGGTGAAGAATTAAACTCATTGAATTTGGTGCCCTCTAATACATCCATAAAAGAATTCATTAATCTAACTTTTTGATTACCTGACATGCCTCTTATGTCTTCTCTTTTTAATTCTTGGCTTATGGCATCATCAATGTTTCTTAATTTTCTTTCTGCTATTTTCACATCGCCTTCAATACCAGGAGCAATCAATGATCTCATTCTTGCAGTAATGGGATCGAGCAGTCCTTTATATGACAATGTTGATGCTACTTTACCAACGGCTGCATCTAAAGTATTTACAGATTCTCCAAGCTTAAATCTTTCTACAGAGCCTCCAATTTTTTCTCCTGCTGCATCAATACCCTTTCTTGGAAGGTAAGAAACTATCTCTGCTACACTAGTGCCACCCTTACCAACTGGAATATTAGCAGAAGCTAAAGCAGTAGATCCTTTTAAAAATCCTTTTATGGCACCTGGAATAACTGCCGTGGCTATTGCACCCTCGGCACCCATGTGAACCTTGTTCATGAATCTACGATAAGCATCCTCTCGTCCTTGGAGCCCGAGTCTTTTATCTGTTTGAAAAGGACCTTGTTCAAAAAAGTCAGATACAGTTTCAGTATTATCAGTAGATACGATAGCATCTGCCAAACCTGCCGCACCAATTTGTTGAATAGCTATACCAGTTTTTCTGGCTTTACTTATATTACCACCTTTTTGAGCAAGCTTTGCAGCTCGTCTAAAATTTTTAGTAACACCTAAAGTACCTTTGGCTACTAAACCTGCAGCACCTACACCTGGCACACCAAACTGCACAAGTCCTTCGGTTATCTTTCCCGTCATACCAGCGGGATCAATCGCCCCATCAAATCCTAAATAGGAAGGTGCTTTATTACGAAAATTAATGAAACCTTCTTCAACATCTCGAGCTAATGTTTTTGTAAGACCAGAAGCATCTGTAAGTATTCCGACAAGTTCACCCACCCCTTGGAACATACCTATAACACCAGAGGCAACACCTTCGCCCATCTCTGTTAGAAAACCTTCATACTCTGGGTTTTCGTATGTGCCTTTAGGAGCCGTGGATCGTGTTTCGGGAGACGCTGGTTGTTTAGCTAAATGAGTCTTGATTCTTCCAATGGCTTCTTCGTCAGAAACACCATCTTCGAAGGTATAGTCCACGCCTCCATAGTTAAGAGTCTTACTCATTAGGATGGGTTACTCAAATCAACAGAATTAGAATTTTTAAATAGACTTGGCATTTGACTTAATGGAGATTTTTGTATTTCACCGTCTATATCTTTATCTGTTGTTAAATATCTATGTATTTCTGGATATAGTCCTTTTAGCTTTTTAAGATCAATTTGAGCTCCTTGACTTTGATACTGAGACACATGACCAAGTAACAACTTTGCCGCATTCTCTGGATCGGTGGATACATCTTTAACAAATTGACTGTTTATGTTCTGATCCCAATTTGTTGCTAATGTGCCGTCATTATCAGATGGCTTTGCAAAAACAATTCCAGCAGGTCCAGTAGCTTTACCCAAATTTTCTTTTTTACTCTGTTCTCTATTTGTAGGTTTATACGTTCTAGTATTATCATAAATATCTTTGGCAATCTTTATACCCTCTGGAGTAAAAGAGTACGAATTCGGATCAGAGATATCTACAGTATCCTTAGTAAATCCATCTTTAGGTGTAATTAAACCTAACATGAAAGGAACGGAGATAGCTTTGTTATTTATCATTGCATTCTGTAATGCTGCTTTAATTTTATTTTCACTTAGTTTTTCTGTTTGATCCATCTTTTTAAGTTCGACCAAATAGTTAAGATTAAATTTCTTTTCTTCAAATTCAGCATTTGCCTTGGCAATTTCAGTTGATCTCATCTGTCCAACTTCTGTCTGAGTTATATTAAAAATCTTTGCTTTCTTATCTAACTCTAATGCTTCTTTTGCTAACTGCTCTGATCTTTTATTACCTAATAATCGATACATAACATTGGTTGATTCTTTTCTATCTTCACGAAGATCTGATTTTAACTCTCCAACATCTTTTCCAAAACTTTGTAATCCTGAACCTAAACCTTTGGCTACATTAGTCAAAGCATTAGAGCTTTCGCCTGCTGCGATTTGCAGTCCAGCATTCATTAAGTTAAACCAGAAAGCTTGTCTTCTATCAGCGTCATAGTTTTTTTCTAAATCTCTAGGATCATAATTTAATAATTTAATACCTTCATCGTAAACATCATCAAGACCAATTTCTCTGCCTTCTTTATTAATTTGACTAGTTAAATCATTAATCGCTTTATTATATGTTGTCCCTGCAATATTAGTGTCTTTGAAATCTTTAGTTGTGGCAGTAGCTACCTTTTGCATAGCTGTGGTTACATCTCCACTTGCACTGGCTAGATTTGGATCTTCCGTTGCCGATAACTCTTGCTTACCTCTAACATTAAGATTTTGACCAAAAGGCATTAGTTTTTTTACATCAAACTCTTCTTCATTTTTCTTGTCTAAAATATTTTTATTAGTGTTATTAATATTTTCTATGTTAGGCTCAATATTTTGATTTTCTACTGCTTTTTTATCTTTTTCTTCTTTTAATGTATCTCCTATTTTAGAAGTACCAATCTCTCCTAAACCATCGTTTTCGCCAGGACTATTAAACATTTTAAATTTAGGTCTACCTAAGATAGGGATGTCAGGAATAGCTGCTGGTATATTTTGAAAAGAAAATTCTGGTGCATAGTTTTGGGCTTCTCTTATAACCCTATCTTGATAAGTACCACCTTTTTCATAGCCTTTAGCTGCATTCATCAACTCTGGAGATGATGCAAGAATACCCACAGGTTGTTTGGACATACCCGCTTCACGAAACATTTTTCTTTGTAAAGGATTATTCATTTATTATTTCCTTTGGGATAGACCCATGTTAAATAGATTACCTACGCCACCTGCTGCTCCAGCCGCACCAAGACCTGCAATACCTAAACCTAACATTTGAGAAGTGGTACTTGGACCGGGGCTCGTGGTTTTAGAATAAGTTTGTTGTAATGCTGGGACACCACGAAACAAGTCAGACATAAAACCAACTTGTTGATAAGGCAATGCTTGTTGTGCAAGTGTATTTGCTCTTGCTACATCTAATGATTTTTGATCTTGTCCTTGTTGTAGTGCACCTACACCTAATAATGAGTTTACATCTTGAACACCCATTTGTTGTCCTAGTTGTCCTAGTCCAGCCGTTGCCGTTCCTAGTTGCCCTATGGATTGACCAAGAGCACCCGTTGTTTGACCCAATTGACCAGTAAGTTGAGCTTGTTTTAATTGTTGTTGTGCTTGTGCTTGAGCCACTTGCATTGCAGTGTTTTGTGCTTGTTGAAATCCAGCCGATCTTAGTTGTGAACCAGTTCTTGCTTGTTGATCCATAACATTTCTTGCTATCTCTGCTTGTGCAATACCTTGTCTCGACCCACCAAAAGCACCTGCACCTACGGCAGTTCCACCTAGTTGGTTTTGTTGCATTTGTCCTTGTCTTGCTATATCTGCTTGTTGTGCTGCAATAACGGATTCTGTATAAGGATCCATAAATTGTTGATAGTCTGTGGGAGCAAAATTAAAATCTGCTTGTCCAGTTTGACCTATCGCTGAACCTATTGTACCAAGTCCAGTACCAAGAGCCTCGATTCCTGTTCCAATAGCTTGAGATCCTTGTTGAAGATAAGGTTGATAGGAACCAACACCTTGTGTTGCTGCTGTTATGGCTTGTTGTTGTGGAGCAGAAAGATTAGCTAATTGCTGATCTGCATAAGGCATTTGAGAGCCAGGCTCTGTTAAAGCTCTACCACTTGCAAATATATCTGCTAGAAATTCTTCTTGAAAAGGAGCTAACCTTACAATTTGTTCTTGTTTAACTTGTTGTGGGTCTGCCATTATGCGGCTCCTTCTAATTGTGACATCATGTCATACATTCTTGCAGCACCGACATTTCTATCTCCACCACCTGCACCACGAATAGCTTTCGCAGTTAAGACAAACTCTCCGTCTGATAATCTAGCAGGCACAGAATCAGAAGTTCCTGTTCCAGGTCCTTCAACTTCACCCCCCACAGCTAGATCTTCGCCCTCTTGTCTGTTCCTATTGTCTGTATAGTATCGTTGTCTTTCTTCTTCATCATCTAAATTATACATTTTATCGCCAATTCGTCCATACCCTAGTCTTGATTTACCAGTAGCATAAGGACGCATATCGGAACCCATACTCTTTCCTTCTTCTTCACCAGCTAAACCTGCCAAACCTAAACCCGCTATACCGGCAGTTAGTGCTTTGTTGTCTTTTACAAAATTACCTATTTGACTTAATACGCCACTACCACCAGCTTCTTGTATTGCTGAAACGGGAGTTGTGGTTGTTTGATTTACCATCATTTCTGGGCCAGATATGCTACTCATACCCCCACTAGGTAATTTTTCAAAACCTTTACCATATCCACTCATATATGCAGTACCCCCTGCAAGTGCGGCATTTAATAAAGCTTGTTCTGTGTCTTGCCCTGCTGCAAGAGATCCGATACCCGATCCAATTGATGCACCCATCGGTCCACCAAAATACATACCGATACCCGCTCCAATAATTGGTGCTGCTTTTTTTAAAGTCTTAGTAATGTTCTTAAAAATACCCATAGTCTATACTACCAATTAATCGTTTATTTTTCAATCCTATAACGCTGTTGTATTTCTGTTCTGTGCAAACTCTTGTATGCTTGCTACGACATGTAATCTATTTGCTGTTGCCGCTTGAACTTTTAATATTTCTGTTCCTTGTAAAACAAGATTATGTGTTAATAATTCGACTGTAGCATTTGCTCCCACTGCTGCAACTTTAAACAAACTAAAAACACTACTACCGTTTGTAATTGTTACTGTTATTGTGTCTGAGTTACCCGAGTCTTCTGAAACTAAAATAGAATTAATAACAGAGGCATTGAAATCTGCATCACTAGGAGCAGTATAAAGAGTGACTACACCAGTACCTGTTAGATCAGCTTTTGCATTTGTTATATTCTGTATGTACTGAGGTATTGCAGTAATAAACATTATCGTCTTCCATCTGGTCGTATATCTATTCTAGGAGTTCCAAGTTTCCAAGACACTCCTTGGTTCGTGGACTCTAGCTTCATGTTGAAAGCTCTACCTCTAAGTCTAACATCTACTATATCAGTAAACTGTTCTACTGGAGTTGTTGCTGTTCTAGTTGATGCTCCAGAAGTATTTGTGTCATAGGTACTTCCAGGTCCATTCCTAGCTTGTAATGTAAAAGTTACAGTAGGGTTTTCTTGTGATGTTGATCCTTCGAATGTAATGTCTGGTATTAACTGACGAATAAAATTAAATTGATACCCGTCACCTATATCCATTTGACTAGATTCAACGGATGCAGTCATAGCAGAGCCATCATCATCATTACCATTTTCGTGATCATATAAATATTGATCACCTGCTGCGATAGGGTATTGTCTTACACCTCTATCATGCCAAGCAGTTCTACTTAGTGTCCCGTAATACCATGTTTGATTAGCATAATTAAAAATAACATATTTATCATTTTCACTAGAACTAGCAGAAGGGTAAAACCACCATACCTCTGACCATTGTGAGTTTACTCCAGCACATACTTTTGCACCTTGACCAAAATTAAAATCTAAAAATACTTTGTCTCGTACAGTACAAGGTAATTGTTGAGCTTTTCCACCATTGTAAATATAAAAGTTTTCTTTACCCATCCACAGAACACTTTCATCAACAGCTACGGCAGATTTAGAACTTATAATAGTTATATTCTTTGATAGTTCTTGTAAACCAAAAGTAAAAGGAGGACCTATAAATCTCATGGAAAAAAGACTTCTGTCTGTAAACACTAGTATTTGTTGTTTTGTTTCTACTGCTTGTATAAATTCAGATCCACTACTTAGTCTTAAATCGCCTGCTGTATTTGTCGCAGTAGGAGTAAAATCAACTAAAGATTCTTGAGAACCAAAACGTATTAACAATGGATCTTGGACCGTGGTTCCCAGAGTATTGGCTCCAAAAACAATAATATGTCTGTCTATATCTGAAACCATAATTTGTCTACCAATTGTAGGTACGTCAGAGGCTCCCGATTCAGAAGAAAGTGCCACTGCTCTTGCAGTTAATCCGTCTGATTTATCCCAATAAAAAACTCCACCATCTCTTGGATTTATTAATAGATCTTCACCAAAATTATCATGAGTCCACAAACGAACAGTTGTAGTTGTTCCCGTATCTGCTGCGTCCCCCCAACCAAAGGTTGAAAGATCCGAGTTAACACCAGAAAAACCTCCTGCTCCCCAACCTGTTCCACCAACAGTTGTATCAAGACCTACGTTGATTTGATAAACGGCATCTCCACCCGAACCACCATTACCACTATCCGAACCATTTGCAGTTACAGTATTACCACTTGTATCTTTTGCTGTGATCAAGAAACTATTAGCATTAGCTATTGAGTCTATTACATATTCTTGATTTAAAACATTGGCTACTATTAAACCACCCAGACTAGCGGCACCTGCAAGAGTAACAAAGTCTCCTTGAATGGCACCATGAGAACTATCGGTAACTGTAATAGTTGAAGAACCATTTGTGGCTGCAAAGGTTACACTGTTAGTTGAAGTTTTACGGATAGGTGTTATGTCTGTAAATACGCCACTTTCTTCTACATAATACTTTAAGTGTGTACCTACACCCATGTAGTTTGAACCATCTAGTGCTACATAATTATGTAAGGCTCTTGCTGTTCCCAAATAAGTATTAGAAGAATACTTAATCCACCCTCCTATTTTTTCTGGAAAAGGAGTATAGAATCTAACTTTTTCACAGTCAAAGAAACCACCTTCATTGGAATAAGAAGTTATCTCTCTGTTAATTCCAGGTTTAAATTTTAAACTTGTTAGAGGCATTTTTAATTATCCCATCATTTCTTATTTAGGATATTTGTCCTTAACTGCTTTGATTGTTTTTCTCCAACCCTCAATTCCATTATGATAAATGTCATCTATTTGGTTTTTCATGGTTGGGTATGCAAGAACTCTTTTTTCTACATAGGTGTATTTTGCTTCTGCATCTGAAACAACTTTTGCTGCTGCATCTGAATTAGCTTTCTTTTCAGTTGCATGTTTTGTTTCTAAATCCAAAGAAGATATATCTGTTATTTCTTTATTTGGTGTACCGTCATTGTATTCAATCTCACCTTTAGAACCATTCCATTGAATGGCATGGATTTTACTATCTATACCATAATTAGAAGAATCCACTTGGACACTATCTATAATAAGTTGTGATTTATTATCTTCGCCTTCTTTTAAATATGTTATTTTTGCCATTTTTATCTCCTTTAAGCTAAATAATACCAACCAGTTGCTATGTATTTATTTTGTGTGTAAACTGCATTACCTCTATGAGTATGTGTCCAACTTGCAGGAAAAAAAGACACAGTACCTTTTTTAGGCTTTACTTTTATACCATACTCTAAAAATTCTGTTTCTCCTTCCCCATCAGGAATATCATTAAGATATATTGTCCATGTCAAAACTCTAGAAGAAGCTTCTCCAACAGCGTGTTCGCTATGCCAAGTATGAAATCCACCTTTTGGTGGAGTTTTTTGCACTTTAATATTAACGCTATAATATTGCTTCATTTCTAATGATGGGTATTCAGCACCATATTTTTTTAAACCTTCGTCTAGTATCATATTTGTTTGTTGTTGTAAGTCTTGAGTCTTATTTCTAATATCATCAAAGTAAAGAGCAAAATCTGTTCTGTTTACTACTCCTCCATTAGTAATAGAACCATCATTACCACCATCTCGTAATGATGCATTTGTATATATTCTCTCCCAAGCCTCTATCATTTTATCACAATAATCATCAGGTGCTAGATTTTCATAAGCACCAATAAAAGTTAAATTTTTTACTTTTGTCATATCATTCATTGTTTTATTTCCCCATTATTTCTAATCTCTAGAACTTTTGACAATTCTAAAATATTTCTATTAGAATCATTTGACTTTACCATTTCATTTCTAAATGATTCTACTGCCGCTCCAGTTTGTCTTGCTTGTGTTGCATTTTCAACAAGTAATAAAGGCAACCATGCAATAGCACAAGCATATTCATCTATTTCTTTACCATCATTAGGATTAGTGCCTTTCATTTGGACAAACCATGCACATTTAAATTGTTTACATTTTTTAAAATTATGTAATGGACAATTTTCTTCAACCTTTAACTGCATATTAGTCCTTATTAGCTATAATAAAATCTACATACTGCACATTAATAGTGGCAGTTGAAGCGGCTACTGCTAAGTTTCCAGCAGTTATATTACCACTAATAGCTGGATCACCAGACATACTACCACTTAAATTGTGTCCGTGATTGTGAGATTGACCACCACCAGTAGCACCAGTAGGTGGCAACGCATTGGTATTATTCGCCGCTCCTTGTGTCATAAGGTTATAGTTCGTGGTGGTATTACCACCAGTAGCCGCTGCTTTTGTTGGGTGTGTATGTGATGGAATTTGATTAACACTTAGAGTTGTAGCTGAAATATTTCCACTCATACTAACTGCTAAGTTTCCAGCAGCGACTGCTAAGTTTTCTCCAGGAGTACCAGTAATACTACCCAAGCTAACGGCAGGAGTTGCCATCGCAGTAGTAAAAGCTACACTACCACCAGTTCCCACTGTTCCAGATGTCAGCCTTAGTGCTTTATCATTATGTGTTGTTTGTTTTGTCCAACCAGTTGGTGCCGCAGTTTGTTGAAATAACATTG
>TARA_R100000541_G_scaffold2918_1_pt1 | contig 13027 bp, 10 predicted proteins | sample TARA_R100000541 | Tara Oceans TARA_R100000541 (sample SAMEA2621416) | marine metagenome | biome: marine biome (ENVO:00000447); feature: surface water layer (ENVO:00002042); material: "saline water (ENVO:00002010), including plankton (ENVO:xxxxxxxx)" | depth 5 m | reverse complement strand
TGCATACATTAAATTTACAGCAAGAGCAAAGCTTGATCTATTATGTCCTGTAGACTATAACAAAATGGTCAGGGCTATAGAGGTGGTTAGGCGTGAAGCAAGTTACTAGGTGGAAAAATATACACTTTTAGTATTTTATATATTTATTATTTTTACAGTTTGTCAACTATTAATAGATGATTTAAAGCAAAAGTAAATATGAGATGTAAAAAATGCAATTCAGCAATGACTTATTATTCTGGTGCAGGTGATGACAAATATTACTTTTGTCATAGTTGTGATATTGTAGTCTTTATTAAAGACTAACCCTCACAGCTAGTACACTCTAGAATGTTTCTTGCAAAGTCCTGTGCAGAACTTTTACTAAACTGATAGTATAAAGTTTTTACTCCTTCTTCATGTGCATACAAATATAACTGATTGATTTGTTTAGCTGATACAGAGGGATCTATCATTAAGTTAAGTGATTGTGATTGATCAATATACTTTTGTCTTTGTGCAGCTTGTAATACTAACTCCTTTGGTGTTATTTCTACAAATGACTTAAAGACAGTCTTAGTAGGAAAGTCTAAGTGTTGTACACTCCCATCTTTTTTAAGTATAGACTTCCATGTTTTATCATTGTTTATACCATGCTTTTCTAACTCACACTCTAAAAAAGGATTTTTATAAACTGTTTTAGACTTAGCAAGATCTTTGATAAAGTAGTTAGACTTAATAGGCTCAATACCCATAGATACAGCACCATGTATAAATGAACTAGACTTAGTAGGAGCTATAGCCATGAGTGTAGTATTAGCATAACCTTCTCTTAAAGATCTATATCCATATTCTGAATTTAGTTTTCTTGAGGCTATCTCACTTCTATCTTTTATTGTTCTAAATATTTCTGAGTTAAGTTGTTTAGCTTCTAATGATTCAAAGTCAATAAGCTTTGATTGAAATAAAGAATGGTATCCTAATACACCTAAACCAATTGCTCTATGTTTTTCAGCAAAATTATAGGCTCTCTTCATCCCAGGCATTGTTTCTGACTTGATAATGAACTCATCCATAACAGCATTCAAAAAGTAAACATAGGTTTGTACTGCATCCGTCTCTTTAATTTCATCCCAGTGTAACAGGTTAATAGATCCTAAGCAACACACAAAAGAATTATAACTATCTGTTGGTAGCTGAATCTCTGAGCATAGATTTGATGCTGTAATTTCAAGCCCTATATCTTTGTATGGAGAGTTATTATTACTATTATCTTTAAACATTATATAAGGATAACCAAACTCAGACCTACGTTGTATGATCTTAGCCCATACTTTACGCTTCTTCCTGTCTCCTGTTTTCATCTCTTCCATCCATTGGTCAGTAACGGTAACACCATACTGCAAGTTTTGTATAGGGTTACCTTCAGTACCTATATCTAAGAACTCTAGTATATCTGCATGCTCTACAGGTAAGTACACTGCACAAGCACCACGTCTAGCTTCTGATTGTTTACATACATCAACTACTGTGTCATACATTCTAGCATAGTGAATAGGCCCATCAGCATGACCACCTGTAGATATTTCACTACCTCTTGGCCTGATGTTTCCTAGGAAAGCACTTGTGCCTCCACCATACTTACTCATCATTCCTATTTCACGGCCTGCGTTAAGTATACTATCTAAGTTATCATCTATATTAGAACCATAACAACTAATAGGTAACCCCTTTTGTTTACCAAAGTTAATCCATACAGGTGTAGATAGAGAGTAAAACCCACGTGCCATATAGTCTTCAAACTTTTCTGCAAACCCTTTAATATTTAAATATTTTTCTGCCTTAATAGCAATGTCTTTTATTCTTTGTTCTGGTGTTTCAGTTATATATCCTCTAGACAGAAACGTTCTGCTATCATTATTAAGCCAGTAATATTTTTTGTATTCCATGTTTGGTTTTTTAGAAGAGATCATCTTCAGTTATACTTTTACTTTTTTTATTATAGTCTACACTTTTTTTATAAAAGAAGTCTCCTTCTTTAGTGGCTGTTATTTCTATATCAAACCACTCTACTTGTTTTAACATTGTTTTATCAACCTCAAATATACTTTTCATCCCTATTTTTTGTAATGAGTTGTTAAACCTATTCATTATAAAGTTTTCAATTACTTCTTTAGAAAGAAAAGATAGTTCACCTTTCTCAAATATCCAATCTAATATTTTACATTCTGCTTCATAGGCCTTTTGACATGCAGAATAAATCAATTGTTTGAACTGAGAGTTAAACCAGTGTGGATTTTCTTTTTTTATTATATTTATTAGTTCAGCACCAAAGTTTCCATGTATTTCTTCTTCTTTACTGGTGGCTTCAACAACATTTGAAATGCCTTTAAATAAATTAAGTTCTTTATTAAATGACATCATTATAAGAAACTGACTAAATAAACTAACGTGTTCTATAAATAGAGAGAACAAAAGAACAGACTTAGTATACATTTTATCATCACTACTTCTTGTTCCATCTAAGTATTTTTTTAAGTATTTAATCCTTCCTTTAATAGCTGGTACCTCAACAACTGTTTCAAATTCTTTTTCTAACCCTAAGATTCTCAGCAGTCTAGCATAAGCATCTTTATGTCTTACTTCAGATTCTGCAAATGTAAAACCCACATCACCAATTTCTGTAATGGGCATACGTTTATATAAATCACCCCAGAATGTTTTTACATTTACTTCTATCTGAGCAATGGCCAACATTGTTTTTTTGATTACATCTTTTTGTTCAGGTGTAATAGTAATTTTAAAGTCTTGTATGTCTTCTGTAAAATTAAATTCTGTATCTATCCAATAAGAATGTCTGATTGCATCTTTGTATGCTAATAGTTGTGGGTATTGATAAGGTAGTATATTTAGTCTAGGCTTAAAAATGTCTTTCATGTTTTTATATGTATTTAGTTGTTAAGGACACAAAAGCCACACCTTCTGAGTAAGAAATGTAGCCATTGAGTAATTATAATTTAATAAAAATTGGTAAGACAAAAAAACCTTACGGATGATATTTTCATATTTTGTATTTACTTACTTAATGATTTTATAATTGCAATATATTTTGTATATTATTATTATACACTAATCATCCAGATAGAACAAATATAATATAATATTTGACTGGGTGCTTCAAATTTTGTATATTATTAATATAGTGTATTAAAATAAATTATTATGTTTAAAAAATTTGTGAGTATATTATGGACATTTAGTCCACAAGACTATTGGCTAAAGCTATGGTCAAAGACTTCTGTAGATGAAAAAGCAAAAGCATTAGCTTCTGATTTGCAGTATAGATATGGTTTAACAGTTGAAGAAATTAAAGATGTAACTAAAGCATTAAAAGAAGTAGCTAATCAAATAGGTGATGTAGGCGGAGCAGTAAAAGGTAAAGCTAGAAAAGGTAGAAAAAAGAAAGAAGTTAAGTAATGGCTAGAATATTACATAGTACTTATGTAAAACCTAGGAGAGCTAAAAGACCAGGAGTACACTCCAAATCTAAAAGCTCAAACTTAACTAGCAGTAAGAATTATAATAAAAAATATAGAGGACAAGGACGATGAACATTTTAACTGATGTATTAAGTTTAATAAGAAGATCTGTATATGCAAAGAAAGCAGGCCTTGATGATGTATTGGTTCTAGGTGTAAACGAAGAACCAGACATGACTGGTGTTGCCTCACCTATTCCTTATAAAAGTATAAAAGTAATAAAGGTAAGAGATTTAAATGTTGCTGCAGAACATTGTGACCATGCAAACTCTCCAGCTAAACCAGCTGCTGGTACAGTAGGGGTGTATCAAAAAACTGTAGTTGATCCAACTACACAAGTATGTACTATATTTTATAGATCTCTTAAATCAATGAGTAGTAATCTTACTCTTGCTGTTTCATCTGATGATGATTATATAGAAATAACAACATTAGGAGAGCCTAATCTTGCAGCTAATGTAGGAACAGGTAAAGAAGTGTGGAAAGATAAAGTTGGTGAGACACTTAACTTTAGAACATTAGTTGAGGGTACTAATATTACTATTGGGCAAACTGCTAATGAGCTAACAATTACCAACACATATAATTGGGTAGTAAAATCAGATGCTGGATTAAATCCTAGTATAAGTGTAGGGTCAGGATTTAATTTATTGATTAGTGGAGATACAGGAATTACAACTAGTATGGCTGCATCAGGTCTAAATGGTACGTTAGAAATTGACTTAGATGACACTGTTGTTACACCGGGATCTTACACTAATGCAAATATTACTGTAGATCAACAGGGTAGATTAACTGCAGCAAGTAGTGGATCAGGTGGAGGTGGTGGTACTATAGATAGTATTGTAGGTTCTGGTAGAGCTTTTATGATGATGGGTGATCTAACTAATGATGCTTATACTTTAGCTATGACCGGTGATAATTTTAAAATGATGGGTCAAGAAGTTGTAGCTAATTTAGCAGGTACTACAACTCAATACTCACCATATTTACTTGATTGGACAAATGTAACACAATCTATGAATGCAGCAGCATCCTGGCAAGTACCTACAGATGCAGTATTTAGTGCTGGTATACCTATAGAAAAAGACTTAAAAATTGGTGATACAATAACGCTTTCTTATAGGATTACTAATAAAAGGGCTTCTGGTGGACAAACTTATAAAGCTGTATTAGGATGGTATACTTGTAGTGACACTGGTACAAGCAACTGGCCAGTAAATTTAAGAGATGTAGCATTAAGTGCAGCTCCCAATGGTCCTGTAGGGCCATCTGGTAATCAAAGACAGCTTGAATGTGGTGCAGTGGTTGTTACACTGTCATCAGCAATTTCAGGTGTTGGATATGCTATGTTTGGTTTCAATTTTGATGGGGTAGTAAAATCAGATGAGTTAAATGTAATTTGGAGTGTAGCAGTTCAACAAACATAAAGTTATGAGTATACTAAGTAAAATATTTTCAAGTGGAGCTAAAGAATTAGTTGTTGGTATTGGTAGTGTTATAGATGGGCTACATACTTCTGATGAAGAAAAGCTAGCTGCTGAGTTAAAGATAAAAGAATTAATCTCCAAGCATGAAGCAAACATGGAGAAAGAAATAACAACAAGATGGAGTTCAGATATGAATTCAGATAGTTGGTTAAGTAAAAACGTAAGACCAATGACATTAATATTTTTAGTAGTATCAACAGTATTGTTAGTATTTGTTGATGCAGGCTTTATAGCATTTGATGTCAAAGCTTCCTGGGTTGATCTATTACAATTAGTTTTAATTACAGTAATAGGTGCATACTTTGGAGGACGTTCATTAGAAAAAGTAAAAAACAATAACAAATAAAAATTAGAAATTATGCCAAACAATATGTCAAGAGCTGGAATGAATTACAAAATAGGAGGAAGCTCCTCAGCAAAGAAAAAAAAGAAAAAAGAAAATAAAATGAAAAGATATAATATGGGAGGAGATACCTTAATGGCGACTGGAGCTGGAGGTTTTACATCATCAGATGATGGAATGAGAGATCTTACTCCACAAGCAATGGCTATGGAAACAATGGCTGCAGCAGGTGGTTTAGAAATGTTTAGTAATGGTAGTGGTTCAGTATTAGATCCTATGATGAATAAGATGAAAAAAGGTGGTGGTACTAAGAAAGGAATGATGAGAAAAACTGCACGTAGAGCTTATAAAAAATAAAAGATATGAATAATAATAGACAACAATGTGTATGTGGTAACACGCAGAATTCTGATGGAAGCTGTGATGGTTCCCATGCACTTAAAAAATAAAAATTATGGGTAAAGCAAATAAAGCATCTTTTCCTATGCAGGGAGAGGCTTTTAAAAGAGAAACAACTAATGGATATTATAATCCTACCTCTGTTCAACAAGCATTGCAGAATGCTGAGAACAAGAAAAAGGTTGCAGCTAGAATTAAGCTAGCAAAGAAAACAAATTTAAATCCACCACAAAAGTCTACTAGAGCTGCAGAACCAGTTCAGTCAGCTGCTTTTAGAAGTGGATATAGAAACGGAAAATAAATAAAATATTATGGCAGTATTAACAGCACAACAAATAACTCAAGCTGGTTTGGAACCTACAACGGTTACTCCAGCTGCAAGTGGTGATACACTTGCAAATACAGCAATCCAATTTTTTCATGTTGTTAATGGTGGAGGTGTAGCTATCACGGCTACAGTAGTTCCAGTTGTTACAACAGTAGTAGATCCTTTATTGGGTACACTTAAAAAAGAAAATGCAGTACTTAGCTTAGCGGCTGGTGAGGAAGGTTTTTTAGGACCTTTTGAAGTTGATGCTTTTAATGATGCTAGTGGTAATATAACAATAACATGTTCAGCACAGACAAGCGTAAAGCTATCTGCTCTGTTCTTATAAAAAATAAAAAATGGGCTCACTACTTCAAGATGTCTTAGGATTATTTGCTAAGAAAAAATTTGTAAAACCTTTACCTTACGTACTAAGTGAGGACGATTACTTTGTACTATCTAATAAAGGGGATAGTTCACTAAACACAATGGCCTACTTACCAAAAGTGGATCAAAATTTAATTTCAGCTAAACAATTTGCGGATGCTATTGTAGTAAGTGTAAATACTACTTATGATTTAAGTAGCATACAGGTTGGAGCTAATGTAGATTTAAAACTTACAGGATCAGATGCTAGTGTAGATACAGTAAAGTTAGTTGCTGGTGCATTTATTAGTTTAACAGATAATGGATCAGGTCAAGTTACAATTGCTGCTACTAGTGGTGGAGGAACAGTAACAAGCGTTGGTTTACAAACTGATGGTAATGCGTTTATTGATGGCAATGCTGTAACAACTGCAGGAAATGTATCTTTTACAATGGCAGGTACAACTTCCCAATATATAAATGGAGAGGGTGATTTAGTTACTTTCCCAACTCTTAATGTAGGAACAGTAACTTCTGTTGCATTAACAGAAACAGGAACTGCATTAACAATAACAGGTTCTCCAATAACTGGGTCAGGAACTTTTAATATAGCAGGAGCAGGTACAGCTTCACAAGTAATCTTAGGAAATTTATCATTAGCAGCATTACCAGTTGATGGAGTTACTTCTGTAGCAACATCTAATGGGACATTTGTAAATGTAACTGGTGGAACAATAACAGCTACAGGTACAATTACAGGAGATCTATCAGCTACAGGTTCTCCAGGTAATACTACATTCTTAAGAGGAGATAATACATGGGCGGTACCAGCAGGATCTGGTAGTGTGACTACAGTAAGTGCAACAATTGCAGGAGATGCTTTTGATGTAGCTGTTGTAAACCCAACAACTACCCCAGCTTTAGGATTTACTTGGGCAGGAACTGCAGCTCAATATATAACAGGTCAAGGTAATTTAGCTACATTCCCAACAATTCCTTTTACAAGTTTAACAACTACAGGAACAACCGGAGCTGCAACATTAGTTTCAGGAGTATTAAATGTTCCTAACTATGCATCTGCTGGTACAGTAACTTCAGTATCAGGTGGAAATGGGATAACTGTAACGGGAGCACCAGCGGTAACTCCTACAGTAAATATAACATATGCTAGTGCAACTAATGCAATATTATATGCACAAACAGCTGCACCAGATAAAGATGATTTCTTTTGGTTTAGTGATGCAACAGACAGCACTATTAAAAAATCATTACTATCAAGCTTTCCAACTAACTATAGATGGTTTGCAGATTCAGTAACAGGTACTAATATAGAGGTTTTAGGTGATGAAATAATCAAATTTAGAAATACAACAGGTACCTTAACTACTGTTAATTCAGGAGGAGACACAATTAATATAAATAGTACAGCAAGTGGTGTAGTAGCAGGATCTTATACAAATGCAAATGTAACTGTTGATATATATGGAAGAATAACTACAGCAAGTAGTGGTGGTGCTGGAATGACATCATGGACTGTTGGTTCTGATGTAGGAACAAATCAAACAGTAGCTAATGGTGAAATATTAGAAGTTTTAGGAGGGGTTGGTTTAACATCAACTTTATCAGGTACAAGAAATCTTACACTTGATTTAGATAACACAGCAGTAACAGCTGGTTCATATACAAATGCTAATATAACAGTTGACGCACAAGGTAGAATTACCTTGGCAGCAAATGGTTCTGCAGGTGGTTATACTTGGATAAGTCAAGCAGATGCAGGATCAAATGTTACTATAAATAGTGGTGACATAGTAGATTTTGCAGGAGGAGCAGGTATAACAACAGGAAATGCAGCAACCGGAATTAATTTTAACTTGGATTATTTAGGCCCTGATAACTACATTAACTTAAGATCTACAGTAGTAGCAGCAGCTGGAGACTTTATAGCATTTAGTGATATAACTGATACTAATGTTTATAAGGTTGCAATTAATACTATGCCTGGTTACTATGAAGGCTTTACTATACAAGGAGATTCAGGGCTTGCACAAACTGTTGCAAGTGGAAATGCTGTTAAGGTATTAGGAGGAACTGCATTAACTTCAGTTACTTCAGCTCCAGATACAATTACAATAAATCATGATGCGTTTGGTACAGCAGGTACATTTGCTTATCCAAGTTCAGTAATTACAGATGCACAAGGACATGTTACTAGCATTGTAGCAGGATCAGCACCAACATTTGTGAGTTTAACTACAACAGGAACTTCAGGTGCAGCTACGTTAAGTGGTGGTGTTCTTAATATACCACAGTATGCTGGAGCTTATACGCTACCAGTTGCAACATCAACCGTACTTGGTGGAGTTGAGTTATTCTCAGATACAGTGCAAACAGTTGCTTCTGTTTCAGTAAGTACTACTGCACTTAGAACATATGGTATTCAATTAAATCCTGCAGGTCAGATGGTAGTTAACGTACCATGGACAGCTTACACATTACCTTTAATGACATCTACTGTACGTGGTGGTGCTGAGCTTTTTTCAAGTGATCCTCAATCTGTTGCAGCAAATGCAATAAGTGGTACAGCTGGTAGAACATATGGATTACAACTTAACGCTGCTGAACAATTAGTAGTTAATGTTCCTTGGACAGATGTATCAACAACTTCATTTAATGTTGCTGCATCTAGTGGTTCAGGATTTTCAGTTACAGACGGAAACACATTATCTTTATTAGGAGGAACAGGTATTGGTACTGAAGCATCTGCTACAGATATAGTAACAGTTAAGTTAGCTGATACAGCTGTAACACCAGGTACTTATACTAATACTACTCTTACAGTAGACCAACAAGGAAGACTTACTGCTGCATCAAGTGGAGCTGCAGTAGCAGTTAATAGACAACCAACTGATTATTTTTCTTTTAGACAGGGTGGTATTGTAAATCAAGGACAATCTGCAACTGCAGGAAACAATAGTGTATCTAATAGTGGTTTTGTGTATGATGTAGTTTTTAATACTACAAGAGCTAATACTGATTATTTAGCTATGGTTGTACCTGAGATAGGATCAGGAGATGGATGTATGTATTGTGAAGTAAGAAGTAAAGCTACAACAGGTTTTGTTGTAGAATTAAAAACTTGTGCTAATGGTGTACCAACCGGAAAGAACCCAACTATCAACTGCACAATATATGCATAGAATTTAATATATTTGTTAAAAAAACATTATGAGCATATTTGTACAAGAGGTATTAGGTCTACTAAAAAGGAATTTTGTTAAGAAAACATTAAATCCAACTGATGACTATTTTCAGTTTGTTAGAAAAGGTGCTTTGTCTAGAGCAAAAACTTCAGCAGGAGGGTTTGCTCCTCAAGGTCAAGCATTATCAATTAGTGCTGGAAGCTGGTTGTGTAGTCAAACAGGACCCCAAGGTCTTGGTAGATTTGTTAGTACAGTAAAAAACAGTGGAGATGAGGTTGGTGTAATTCCTATGTTTTGGCTTAAGCAAGGACAATGTTCATGGCACTCATTAAAAGATTCTATAATAACTCAAGATACAGCCTCACCTTTAATATTTATAGGACAACCTAATAAACAAGCAGAGTTTATTACTTATGGTAAAGCTTATGTTACTAGCTTAACTGACAGACAAGTAATGATTGCGGGACAGGATGGTTTACTAAGTGGTACTGAAGACTTAACATATGGCCCAAAATTTGGTACTGCTGGAACCTTTTTAGAAAACAGGCAAGATGCAATCTTTGGTACACAGAACACAACTATAGGATCACCATGTTTTCCTCCACAACAGAGTTTCACAATGTGGTCAAGACTAAATTTATATGGAAGTGTACACTTTCAAGGACCAAATTCTGATGGAGCACAAGGACAAATAATGGTACAAACAACTTGTGGAAGACTTAGATGGGAAGAGCAGAAATCATTACCAGATTTACAATTTGGTGAATTAGTTATAGGATATCAAAATCCTCAGCCAGCTCCTGGTACTATTGTTCCAGCAGTTGGATCTTTTACTTCTGGAGCACTTGGAACAGGTAATAATAATGATGTTTTAACATCTGGAGGACCAAGTGGTTTCCCTAGCTGGGCTCCCAATCCAGGAATTAATGGTAGTGGTACAAATTTTAGAATATCTATGTTTACACCAGATGGTGTTACTATAGCAAACTCATTAATGATTCAAGATGGAAACGCATTTACTCCAGCTACTACAGTTACAAATGATGGTAAGTGGATAAATACAGGTACAATGAAATTACTAGATGTAGCTCAGGATGCTACACAAGAAAAGGTTCTTGTACTAGATGCAAGTACAGGTTTAGTTAAATTTAGATTTGCAAATAGCATGGGTGTTCAAGGTAGTGGTACACTTAGGAGAGTGCCTTTATGGTCTCCAGATGGAGATAATATACAAAATTCACTATTAATACAAAGTGATATAATTCAACCTCCTGCAAATTATCCAGCAGCTGATCCTAATTTTACTGAACAAAAACTTACTAATGATGGTAGTCTACAACAAACAAAAGAACTATATCTAGATACTGTAGCACAAGATGACACACTTACTGAAGTATTAGTAAGACATCCAAGTGCTGCTAATGAAGTTAAATTTAGAGATGTTGCTACAATTGTTCCTCCTGTAGGATTTGATACTCTTCCAATGAGTACTACAGCAGATTGGAATCAGACATTTTTAAACGCATACATATCACTAGATGATACTACAGTACCGTATAGATCAATTAAAGGCATGACTACACTAACTGATGGTCAGACAGGAGTTGTTATAGTAGAAAATGTAAAGCAAACAACATTTCTAGCAGATAATGTACTAAGATTTCCTATTGGATGGGGTACTCCTGGTAATCTATATGATAGTAAAATAAGCTGGGCAGCAGGAGTTGATAACGGTTATCCTACATCAACACTTAAATATGGTGAGTCACTTAAATTCAAATATCATAACTACGAGGTTGCTGGAGGAGGTTTTACATATAAGTATATATTATACTGGGAGTCTTGTTGTAAATTATTTTCTTTAAATACATGTCCAACTGTTAGTGGTGGAAACTATAATGTCAATGAAGATGATGCAGGAGGTGTAGGTGATACTGTTACTTTCGTAGATGATGGTTATGGAAATTATACAGGAGTATTTACAGCAAGTGCATTATCTAACCCTGCAGCAGGGACATTTACTTTTGATACAGGTACAGGTACATGGTTATTTATACCTGCTCTAAATTTTTATGGAAGTATAACATTTACATTTACTTATAATGATGGTTACTGTGAGAGTGATCCAGCTACAATTACTATAAATGTTTTACCAGTAGCTGAAGCTCCAATATGGACTTCAGATGATCCAGTAACTTTAAACACATATCCAGCCTTAACAGGTGGAGATGCTTGGACATATACTTGGACTACATCTGATGCAGATCATCCATGTAGTGACTTGAAGTATACTATTACAGTAAATGAAAATAACACCGGACCTGTTACAATATTTACTACACAAAATGGACCTGTAGCTGGAGTAAGTTGGTTAACTTTTACTCCTGATCCAAACAATAACTGTACAGGAACTTTATCAGGAACTTATCCAGCTACTGGTGGTAACTTTGAAGTTGTAATGACAGTTGAGGATCCAGATCCTAATTTTAATTCACAAACTTTTACTATTGGTGGAATACTAGTATCAAAAGATACATACTTTTGTTTCTATAGTGATACTTCAGGATCTATGAATAGTACAATTATAACGACAGCAATAATGAGTAGTGTACCTGAAGTAAAAGCTAAACTCCATCAAAATGCTTCGGGTGTTACTATGGTAATGGCTAGGGGAAATCAAGCAGGAAGAGTTAATGATGCAAATGGAGAAACAGATCAAGCCCATTTATGTATTGTAGATGATATGTTAGTTTCAGGACCTGGAGTTCCTGTGGGTACTACAGTACTTAATGATGGAGCTCCTTCTAGTGGGCTAAGGGCGCTAACGTTAAGTCTCCCTTCAGGTACTACACTAACTTCACAAACTGGTGATATTATAACATTTACTAGAACTCAAGCTCAAAAAACAGCAGACTATACTAATACTACTAGCTTTAGAAACTTACTTCAAGATTTCTATGCAACAGGTGGTACAGCTGCTAACAATAATACAAATACAGCAACTAATGGTCAAGATGATTATGATAATCATTTATATTGGTTCCACAATGGTCAAGAAAGACCTCTTGGTTATTTAGGTTTCCAAGCACAAGGTGGTGCTCTTGTAGCAACAATAGGTGCAGGAACCTATCCTAATCCTTTTTTTCCAAGTGCAAAAAATATTGTTGTAATGGCATGGGCTGATGAATCAGGTGGTGTATCTGCAGGTGGAGGTACTACTTATGAAGCCAGTCCTAGTGAAAGTGGTTCTGGTACTTGGAATGATAGAGTAAACACTACAAATGCAACATTACTTGACGATATAAGTAAAACAAGATCTTTTATTACTATAATAGAAGCACAAGCTGCAAATGCAGGACTCTCTTCATCAGATATGTATAGAGGTATAGCCTTTAGGGTAA
>TARA_R100000541_G_scaffold13262_3_pt1 | contig 13153 bp, 12 predicted proteins | sample TARA_R100000541 | Tara Oceans TARA_R100000541 (sample SAMEA2621416) | marine metagenome | biome: marine biome (ENVO:00000447); feature: surface water layer (ENVO:00002042); material: "saline water (ENVO:00002010), including plankton (ENVO:xxxxxxxx)" | depth 5 m | reverse complement strand
AATTTGATAGCGTATATATAAACATCTTCAACTCTCCGAAAACTATGACGAACCAATCCAAATACTACTATGATCAACATGGTCGTGACCCGAAGGAAGGAGGTTGGGGCGAGGGAGACTTTCACTGCTGGTTAGTGAATAAGACTACCGGTAAGATTATTGAATGTATAGATAGACTCTCCTCTTTATGGCAAGTGAAAGAGATATGTGATATTCACAAATGCGACCCAAATAGACCAGTATATTCAGAGTGGGGTAAGAGAGATATCTATTTCAAGAGACATATCGCAGATACATATAGACTTTCCGCAGATTTTCTAGAGTATGAGATGAATCGTGCTGGCAGAGTTGCCGGACAATGGGGTTGCTGTAACTGGAACTCTGTGATATATTGGAAACGAATGGACCCAGAAGAAGCAAAGAACTGGAGAATCGCTATCGGTTCGATGGGATGGAAAACAAGAGACGGATTAAGTCAATGGTACGAGTATGGATAGAAGTTATCACTTTGATAACTTATTATGAAAAGACTAGATTAGAATTATAGATTATATTATACCATGCCAAGGGGTAATTTCTTGGCAAGAGAATATTATCTGTACTAGACTATAATGCCAACATTCGCCATGTCCTTCACCAAGCACGATGATTATATGACTCCGAAATACGCGTGGGATAATATCACAGAATATATCCCCAAGGATAAAGTCATATGGGAACCCTTCATGGGTAGTGGGTCTTCGGGTGAATATCTGAGAGAACTGGGGTGTCAAGAAGTTATTCATCTTGACGAAGACTTCTTTGAAAATAATAAAGGAGAAGTTATCATTACGAATCCTCCTTTCAGTAAATCAAAGGCGGTGATGAATCGTCTGCGAGAACTTGATAAACCATTCATTGTGCTTATGCCATCTGCCAAGATTTGTACATCATACTTCAGAGATAGTTTCAAAGATGCGAGAGAACCGATTCAGATTATTATCCCACGTAAGAGGATACACTTTATCAAGTATGTCAATGGCGAACCCGTCGAGGGACAGAAAAATCAATGTGCCTTTGACTGCTTCTATTATTGCTACAAGATGAATCTAGCAAGAGATATAGTTTGGATGGATTAAGTTATCACTTTGATAACTTATTGTGACAAGACTAGATTAGAATTATAGATTATATTATACCATGCCAAGGGGTAATTTCTTGGCAAAGAGACATCTGCGTTTAGAAAAGGGATTTAAAGTGTAGATAAGTGATATAAGTAGATAATGGATCTGTCTGAAATTGAAACTCGCTTTCGTGATATCAAAGAGCGTTATGGAAAATCGGTGAAGGATACGACAGTTCGCAATAATGCTAAAATGATCGCAAAGATTATGAATGCCCACTTTGATGTCAAAGAAGTATGGATGAAACCCGATATGGTGACAGAATGGATTGATTCCAATAACTTCAGTAAAACGACTCAAAGAAACTATTACTCTCTGATGCTGGCGATGGCAAACTGGGAGCGTGAGTTTTCTAAAGAGAGGGAAGATGTGACTACGAAGAATGTGACAAAGGTGGCAGAAGTTGTGAGTATCTATATTGAAAAGATCCGAGACTTGGAAAAGCAAGTGGCGAAGGATAAGAAGGAACGGAAGGTTTCAGATAAGAAAGTAGAACAGCAAGTCGCTCCGTCTATGGTCTATGATATCATTGATGGGTTGCGTGAAAATGATCACGACGCAGAAGCACTCATACTTGAGATCTTGATGAAATATCCATATCGTGCGGAAGTGGGTACATTGAAACTCTTGACTGAAATCGCTCAATATAACTATCTGAAAAAGAAGGGTAAAAATACAGAGAATTATCTTGTACTGGGAAAGCGTAAAGTATTTGTATCACGAAGCGACTATAAGACTTTTGATCAGTATGGCACAATTGAAAATGAAATTAAAGATCCTCAACTCAAGAAGCACATTCGTGAGTATGTAGCAAACAAAGAAATTAAACCGATGGAACCTCTCTTCGGATTTACCAACAAACAAGATGTCTCAAAACGACTGGGATATATTACAAAGAAATTATCGGGTGTGTCTCTGGGTCCAGCGGCGGTGGTAAAAATTATGTTAAGTAATCAGAAGTTTAAGGGCATGTCGGAGGCGGCGGATTTTCTGAAGGAATCTTCACGAATCCGAGGGACTGCCTTAAGTGTGCTCCAAGATGTATATCTTCATAAAGCAAAATTAGAAGACTGACCACACAAGCATAAACCATCCAATTATATATAAGAAGCATAGAAATAAATATAATAATTCAATTTTAATACCCGAAGCGAGACTTGAAGGACTTAACATTCTGTCCTCGGGAAGTGGATGGTCCCCATAATATCCATCTGGATAATGCTCCCGCTGATTCGGGATTGTTCCAGTTTTCATTCTTACGATGTCGGTCTAAATAACGCTTTCGTTGTGCTTTATCTTTTGTGAGAGTATAATCGTCCATGTTTTTTGATCCAAAATGTATAGTTTTTGTTCGTCCGTTTTCACGTGTAAATATCGCCATAAGTTTTTTATCTGATTTAGTAGAGTTTTTAATTACTACTGATTTTGCCATATAGTGTTACATAGAATTAATTATGAAGACCAAAACCACGACGATTTCTCTGGAACGGGTTCGGGGGTTTCTTTGGGTGCTTCCGGAAATTCATACTGCTTTGTATTCTCCATAATTTCTAATAACATGAGGCGTAGTGCCTTCTGATCTTTCGATAGTGTTCTGACTTCTCGGCAGAGAAAGTCTAGAGAGATAATTGCCCGATCTATCTTCTGTGAATTGGTTTCTGAGGGGTGGAGAGAATGTCTGGGCATCTATCTAGTCTCTTGTATATTATTATTTTAGATTTATTTTTTATTTTTCTGTAATTCTAATTCTTGTAATTTTTTCTCAAGATCTCCGAGAATGTTGAAACTTGTATCAACAGAACGTGTGATTCTATAAATGATGACGCTGTTGGGTGAGCATCGTGATGCGGTTCCATCTGGATCCGTGATTGAGGTAGTAATACTTGAGATAGTTGTTGGATGAGTGATTGTATGACTGATAGATGAGGGCGATGAGATGAAGAAATCTTTCAAAGAGTTTGTCTTGTCTGCTATGCCCACGATCGGATATTTATTGTTTCCAGAACCCAAGACAGAAGCAACATTGAGTGCTAAATCACTTCGGATATTGTAGAAACCGTTATTGATTTGTGTCGGGTAATCAGATGCGACAACAGAGACTGAAGATGTTGGTGCGATGATTTCGGGTAAGAAGGCAAGAAAGCAAGTTTGATCTTTTGCTGACCCCGCCTTGAATGCTTTGAATTGGAAAGCATGAAACAGAGTATTTGAATATTGTGATTCTTTGAATTTGTTCTGTTGCCATGACTTGATATCTTTACTTCTGACATCTGCGTTCGTTGTCAAGATATTAGATGTTGAAGTAAAGTCTGTGTATCGTTTTTGTCGTTCGGGTGGGTTATCATTATGAAGTTGATTGTATGTAAAACCCAGTCTGCCCCATAATGAATCGTCCCATACATCTTGATTATATCCGAAGTCTTCGATAAAGATTCCAGTTGTGGTGTCGTACACTTGAAATGTTTCAAGATTACGATTGACTCGTCTGCGTGTTTCATTATCTGCGGTGGCATCGTCAGTGTATTTGAAATCAATTGTTTCTTCATATGGTCTCATGGAAGGCGACCAACTATTATATTGTTGTTGAGGATTGATTTTATAGACGATTTCTGATTCATCAAAACTCTCATCTGCTTCGGTGATGGTATTGAGATTCCCTTTATTGAGTGGCGTGTGTAAATTATTGAATGAGAAATGTGCTCCATCATATGCGACTGTGGGTGAATCTGCCCCGAGATAAACATTCGTTAAAAATTGATTGATACTATTGTTGAAATCATCACCAGCATCTATACCGGGGTTTGAATAGATTCCTTGTATCGTTGCTACCGTTGATCCAATGACGGGATCTGATACAAGAGGCGGTGTCATTCCGTTTTGAGTGTTTGTATCCCAAAAAGGGGCGGCACCATTATATGTTTGTTTATATTCATACTTGGGGATACCACTTGTGAGACCGATGGTTGCTGTTCCCCATGCGTTCCAATGGCGATCATATCCGACTTTTCTACCCGTTTCAATAGTTCCAACACCACCGCTATTTGTAGTAAAGAAGTGAGGAGGCAATCCAACACCATTTCCAGAAGAGTCTAAGATTTTATTCGGATAGATGACAATGGTTCCCACATCTGTATCTCTTCCAAAACAACCATAACTATAATTTTCATTTTGAGAGTTTTGATTCGCAACTTGGGTGTCAGAGTAGAGTTTATCTTTTTGTGAAGGATCATAGTGGAAGAAGAAAGGTGCGCTATTCAGTCGCCGTTCTCCCCCTTGCCCCGCCAGTACTTGTGTAAATTCCGCACTTTCCTCGGGATCATTCAACGGTCTTGAGAATCTTGTATTATCCACTGCTCCCGTTGCGGTGTCCGTGATAAAATGTCCTCTCCAGTCATAATACGAACACCCGAGCATCGCGTGCTTCGCCCAGTCAGCATTGAGTTTTGGATCTCCCTCAAGTAGATTATTGTATAACTTTGTTTCGTATTGATTCATATGTAAATATCTCGCATTGTTGATATTGACGAACGAAGTTTCTTGAAGCGTGAAAAACCCCGCCACATTGACTTCTTTGATTTCATAGTAAGGATTGAGATTATTGGGAACTGCGAGACTATTCGTTTGACATACATTTCTGATATTTTTAGCAGAGAAGAGTTCGGGATAGTTTGCTTGAGCGTCAATGAACTTTTTCAATTTGAGAAGATTCTCTGGACTGTATGGGATATCTGTGATGATTGGATTGGTTGTATAATATGCTTGTTGCTGATTACCGCCGAGGACATCTACGATGTTACCAAAGATATCATTCAGTTCTTCGCCCGCTTCTACGAGGTCGGGGCGTTTCGTAGCGATAAACTGGTACTGATTATAGAAATCCATGGTCGGATTGAACCCTTGGATGGGTAAAAATTCCCCCGTGATAGTTGTGGGTCCGTGAGTTCCGACTTCGGGGGCGCCAAACAACGGAGGGTTTGAATTGTCAAGTGTTTCATCATAAAACTTCTTTTGACCCAAATAATCATTTGATGCGACAAATCTCCGATATGTAGAGGTTTCTACAAACTTTTCAAGATTGGTGGTAGTTTTTGCTTGAAAATCATCCACGATTCGTGTATGTCCTCGTTCTATGGTTTGTATATCATCATCTCCGATCTGACTACTTCGTAGTTGTCGGGTGAGTTCTTCGCTGACATATTTCGCAGAAGTGAAACCGGGTTGTAAAGAAAGATCAACTGTTTCTCTGTAAGTAATATAATCATGAAACTCTGGATCCGCCGCATAATATGGAGGTATGTAATCATAGTAGAGTTCTGTGTTGATGGGTGGTGGTCGCACAACATCTACGGGATGAAATAAATTTTTGGTTCGCATCATGATTGTCATTCGTGAATTATCATTTTTAATAATGAGTCTCTTGGTTCTTCCTTGTCTGACTTGACCTTTTGTCCCCGGAGTGCCGACAACGAGTGGGACATCTGCTTCAAAGTCTAATATGATCTTGTAATCCTCTAAGACATATCCATAGACTTCATCTATATCAAAGAACTCGACTGTTCCGGGGGACTCTGTGGGGAGAATGTCGGTTTGAGATCCAATCAACACGTTCTCGCCACGACATCGTCCCGTTGCTAATCCATCATCTACCGACCATGAGATTGGATTGACATTCTTCGCTCCAACGATACTGAAGTAGTTTTCATTTGACCATCGGCGTGGTAATTGATACAAGCATAGTCCGTCCATAGTTTTGTAATAGTTTATCACAAGTGAAGTTGAATTATCTTTTTGAATGATATTCTCTGTTGCGTTCTCAACATAATCCATATACATGAATTCTTCTTTGAATCGGTCGGCGATTTTTTTTGGGGTCGGTCCGTCTGTTCTTATTTCTGAGTAAAATCGTCTCCCACTTTCTGCTACGAGGAGTTGATTATTTCTAGTGTCTCCCGCAAGAAGAGTTTGTGTTTTCGTGACTTGGATTGTTCTGGAACCAGACAGATTGATATCTTTGAACTCTATGCTTTCTGCTGTGCCCGCTCCTTTTTCAGATATGAAAGCATTAAAGACAGCAAGTCTATCACCGGGTTTCATTTGTACAGTTTCATTGAATTCATTTGTCCATTCATTATTGAGACCCTCGTCGTCTTTTGTGATCGCCGATTTGCGATCACACACAATCATTCTCATCTCATCGTATTCGGACGACATTTATTATGGTGTATATATTATTCTTGAGTTTAAAAATACATCTTATTATCTATCAGATGATATATGATAACTATACATAAGTCTCACACCCGTAATGATATGATTTCTATGATAGAACATTTACCACTGCCCATGATTGTCGCAAAAAGCGATATGAAAGATGATCTCAAAAAGAAGTTTGTAGAAGTTATTGAAACACAGAAATCTCTACACTTTACATCTTTGAAATATCCCGAAATTACAAACATCACAGAACTCTTGTGTTATTTAAAACTTGATAACCCACGTCGCAGAATGACAAGTAAAGAAAAAGATAATATTATCGCGTTGTCCAAAAAGATCATTCATTATTGCGACATGGATTATCATCTTGAGTTGAGTGATTACTCGAGCAATCAAGATATCATAGATGATGTGAATTATATTCGTCAGTATGGAGATTTATTATCTGTGCGTAAAGCATGCGAAAGATATAATCTACAAGGAGGTATTGTACGACTTGAACCGATCTTGAGTGTTGAGAAGCGTGAGCAACTCCGACGAAAAGCAGAGAAAAAGAATATCAAGAGTCGGATCAAGTTTGAAAGAAAAGAAGTATGGGTTGATTTTCAATAAGTTATCAAGTTGATAACTTATTTCTTATATCAATAATGTAAAAAATCAGTAAGAAATTTGATTTGGAAAAATGTAAAAAAATGAGTAAAAATTTGATAAGGGACAATTGTAGATTCTCATATATTCAAACAACAAAGGTATCAACTTGATAACTTATTCAACTCAACTATGTCAGAAATTCACTTCTTCTCTTTGATTGAGGACGAACCCGGAATCATATTTTACAAGACTTTCTATGATATGATGGTTGCGTTGTGTGGTGATGAATGTAGCGTCATTATCGGACACTGCGACGAGGATTACTGGGTCAGCGACGAAGCAATCGGAGAGAATATTGACTATTCATACAGAGGTGTCCCTCAACAACACGAGCATCGGAAGGGCAAGGTTATTACTGCTCCCGAATATATTGAATATCTTGAGAAACTCAAAAAGGAGAATGAGAAACTCAACTCAACTACTATGGATGACACCAACGACATTATGATTCTACAGAATTATCGTAAGGAGATGGCGAAGATTGAAGATGCCACAAAAGGCGAGGTGGAAGATATTCTACAAGTTGTCCCTTACATTATGAAACTCAAAGCAGACGCCGACACCGCTCATCTCCTCTTCCAGAAATTACTTGTGAAAGATGAAGAGGAGGAGAAAGAGTATGACGATTGTTGAGTTTGATTAGTGTATTTATATTATGTGTATTATTATTATTATGAAAGTTTTAGAACTTTTTTCTGGTACTGGTTCTGTCGGTAAATGTTGTGATCAATTGGGTTGGGATAAAGTATCAGTTGATATGCTTTTACCAGCAGACCACAAATGCGATGTGATGGACTTTGATTACAAACAATATGCGAAAGATGAATTTGATATCATCTGGGCATCTCCGCCATGTACAAGTTATTCACAATTAAAACAATGTTGGTATGGCAACAAATTAAAAGACGGGACGATTTACAGCAAAGAACTTCATGAAAAAGAACAAGATGAAGCAGATTTATTAGTCTTGAAAACATTAGAGATTATTGATTATTTTGATGTTGAGTATTGGTTTATGGAAAATCCGCAAACTGGTAATCTTAAAAACAGAAAGATTATGAAAGACTTGCCCTTCTATGATATTGATTATTGTATGTATAGTGATTGGGGGTATCGAAAGAGAACTCGTATCTGGACTAACAAAGAAGAGTGGGATGCGAAAAAATGTGATGGTAGTGGTGCGTGTGGTAATATGAGTGAATCAAGAAAACATAAATTAAATGTCGCGAATGATGTTCATACGGTCGGTGAGAAAAAAAAACATGAAGCAGATGTTCAAAGGATCGGTGGTGGAACAAATAGATTAGATAGATACAGAGTACCAGAAGATTTAATTTTTAGTTTATTTTTAGAGTGAAATACATTGTGTATCTTCTTTGAAAACTTCTACGACTGACTTCTGTCTCCCATCTACATTCCAATTTGTAATATAATGATCAACTTCTTCATCATCTTTCGTTTCTGTATCATGTACTTTCCAATAATGTAATTGATTCATGTCTTTCCAATACCAGCATACATATGCTTGGAGTTGTGGATTTTCTTTTTTTAACATCTTATACTTGTTTAATTTACACGTGTCAAATGGAAATGTTGAATACCCTCTATCAATATGATTGCCTCTGCGGGTTTTTAATTCAACCATAATATTATCACCGATAAAATCAAAGTTGCTATACGGGTCGGGGGAAGGTTTCAAAGAGTTATCAAACTGACGCTTTATCGCGGGTAAAATCTTACATTCGCTCTTGAGTCCATACTTGAGATTGTGCTTCAAAAAGGGTTTGTTGATGACTGAAGGCATATTTACTTATTTAATGCTACATAGATAAGATTATCAAAAATCAAACGAATTATGAATGATTTACCCTCTGTTTTAGTATCCATTTATCTATGTTTGCTCTCTTGTTTCAATCGCATTTGTTATCACTATGATATCTTGTTGGCGATCTTCTTTATTCTTGTCATCTTGATATAATTCAAGATAGTATCGATACATGTACTTGGAGTAGTAGAGTTTCGCACGTAGTTCTCGTAAGACATGGTATTTATGGTGCTGTTTTGTGCGTTCTTCAATGGTTTCATATTTGTATATCATTTTCATATACTCTATCATATCGTCGGGTAAAGACTTTGAAATATTTTTAAGAACGAGAAGATCGTGGTAATACTTGTCACGGCGATTGATATCCATCTTCTTGCTCAAGTATATATCATAGTCCATCAGATAAAAGTAGAAAAGATTTTAATCTGAAAGATTTAATTTATAGAGGTTATCAATTTGATAACTTATTCTACAAGTATGTATATGGAATATATTCTTGGTTGTGGGATTGAGTATTGTACAAGCAAACAATATGAGATACCGGCGATGCTGACAAGTCTGCCGGAGATGAGTGAGTTGGGTATGAAGGAAACAGAATATATATCTTTCTTGAGAACAACAATTCCAATCTTGTTGTTATCGGTTGAAAAGAAGGGGTATGCGATGTTTATACAAACAGATCGGAAACATAGAGGGGTGATTGATAAATCGTATTATCTTACAGAATCTGCGTACAAACTCAACATGAGAATGATGTTTCATAAGATATGTCTGATACGAGATGTCAATAGTAATGATAAATATAAACCGACATATAGTCATGTCGTATGTTACTCTCGCCATGGAACCCCCGGTTGTTCGACGCCCGATGTCTTTGACAGAGGTGATACCCTCTATGAACACGGAATGGGAGATAACGCATGTCGGATTTGTTTAGAGTTTCTTCAAAGAAAACATATCACCGAAGTATGTGATCCGTTTGTCGGTCAAGGAACAACTCTTCGTATGGCAGATGATATGGGTTTCACCGGAGTCGGATTAGATATAGATGAATCTCAAATTGAAATCTGTAAAAAGTTATCAACTTGATAACTTTTAGTATGATCTCTTCTTGGATTTTGGTTTCTTTGTTTGTTGTAATTTCTTTGATGTCTCTGCTTTCGTGTCAAAGACATCTTTTGTCTTGTAATTGTTATTTGTCTTGGGTGGCAGTTTTGGGTCTTTATCGCTCTCGTAGTGTTTCGGCATTATGTATAATATTATATTTTTTTCTTTTGATACAAAAATATATACTATATCATATAATATGAGTTTAGTAATACTTTCCAACGACGCAAGTGAGAGTAATTTGATTGGTCAGCAGTCAAGCATATTCAAACCATATGCGTTTCGGAATAGCATAACATCTACTTTAGAGATTCCGGCAAATTCTGAAGTCGCTCTCCAATCATGTAAGATTTGTTTAGATGGGTCTGTGGGTATTGAAGGGGGGCGTCGGGTCGTGTATATTTACTTGGGTGAAAAAATTGATGTGGGGGCGGTGGGGGGTGTTGGAGTTCGCAATCTTCAAAGTGAATGTTTATCCACTCCAATCCGATTTGAATTATTTCCAGACAGACAAGAAACTCTTGACATAAGTCAAGAAGAGATCGCAAGAGAAATATCAAGATTCCTCAATAATCTTGCTTCAAAAACCACACAAGATGATCTTCGTGGTGCGGGTAGAGAACCTCTCTATGAAGGTCTTCACCACCCAAGTTATTTGGGTGCTGAGTCGGAAATCCATCAGTGCGAAGTGGTACGAGATCCCGCCACGGGAGAAAGTAAGGGGTATCAATTCAAACTTAAATGCCGAGTGACAGCACCAAATTTTCTGACGAGTGGAGTGAACGCCGCAGAGTTGAGGAATAACTCGTTAGATGCTTGTAATCTTGGAATGAGAACCCAGACCGCTCTGGGTGGGACGAACGCGCTCGGACAACCTTACAATGTGAATGTGGTGGGAAACGCCGTGGAGTTCGTCCCCGTATCATATCAAAAGGAAACGATGGGAACTACATTTGATCACGGTCCCGTATCATTAGCAAAAGGTGGGTGTGAATTTGATATATCAAAGGTGGTAAATGGATCACGAGACAATCTGCCGACTCGCTTCATGGTTGGTCTTTCACGAGTTTCTACAACTCGCTGTATCAATCCCGTTGGGGCGAATCGTCCTTCCTCAAGAAATCTCGGTCCGTATGATTTCAAGCACCCAGCGGGAAAACAATACTGGAGAACCGATGCGGGTGGGGTGGCAAATCGCACAGATACAAGATGGTTACAGACTTACTTTGATTATGCGGTGATGGTAAGTGCTGATGGATTACTCCGCGTCGCTCAAATCGCCCCCGGTGTTCCAGACGCAACTATACCACGGGGAAATGGTATTGGGGGTGATGAATTACAACCGAAATTAGTTATGGTAGATTACACCCGAGGGGGAACGACGGCGGCACCCTTTGATGTTTTCTACAATATGAATACCAACGGAGCAAATAGAGATTACACCGCAGTTCAATTTGTTTGTGATGGATCAAGAGTCGCTATCAATATGATAAGAAGTGGCGGTGCGGGGACTGACACTCTCATCACCTTTGATGCGGTGCCACCACCAGTCTTACAGAATATGAAACCGATAGATCAGACTGCTTGGAATCTTCAACCGATTATGGCGATCAATAATGATCTTGAGCGAGGGAGTGGTAATTTGGCGTCTGATTACAACATTACGCTCACAGATTACAAAGTCCCCGAATCGGGATTTTCTTCTCTTCAAGGTCCGTCTATCATTCCATCATATTATACATATTGTATGGAACGGGCGACAGCGAAGTCATATGCGGCGTATCGCGACTTGGGGCGACGATGGACGAATATCACTCTTGCGGGAATCCCATATCCCACGTTTGACACGGGAACCAATACCTTCCCCAATTTGAGACCCATACTTATTGTTGCTCCCTCGGGATTATATATTCCAACAGAAGATGCGAATACTCGTGATTTACTTGGATTTGCGAATATGCCAGCAGAAATAGACACAATACCTCCATGGGTCGCAGATGCTTATGATGGAGCACAATTCGCCGTCCAAGTCCTCAACTCTACCAATAGACCCGTTACTCGCTCTACAAAATCTATCTTTGTAAGACTTGATAATTTCAATCAAAAGACTATGAATGCTGGGAATGGAAATCCATCACGGATCATCTCTCACTTACCTCGCTTTGATGGTCAGAATGAAACGGGTCGTCTTTTCTTTGAACCCAATACCCTCGTCTATGTTGATCTCCACAATCCCCAAGTGATGAAAATCAATCAGTTAGATGTCTCGCTGGTCTATGGCGATGAAACTTTCTGTGAAGCACTGGTCGGTACAACTGTAATAGTCCTCCACATTCGTCAAAAATCATAAACGCACATAAAAAAAATATAATCTTTAGTATAATATAATGTCATTACCTTCACTGCTCAATTTTAATATTACACCACCACCTCACCAACGACGACAAGAACTGGCAGAGATGGTAGTAGAAGAAGTAGATGAAGAAACGGGTGAAGAGAATCCGAACTTTATCCACCCTCAACCAACTCAAGAAGAAGAAACGATTGATGATCTTCAAGACACCATTGATTTAGATTTTGTCAAGAAACCCGATATTGTAGAAAATGAAATATTCGCCGATGCTCCTCCACGCAAGATGGGACGACCGACACGTTCTACCAGTCCCCAGAAAGTCAAGAGAGCAAGAAAAGAATTGTCCGAAGAAAATAAACAAAAGAGACGAGACGCACTTGCTCGAGGGCGTGAAACCAGACGCCAGAATCTCGCGAAAAAGAAAGCACTAGAATCAGAATCACGACAACTAGAACAACAACAGCAAGAGATGGTATTAGAAGATAAACATTTAGATCTTGAAATCCAGAATGCGAAATTAAATAAAAAAGCAAAGAAAGTCAAACAAGTTATCATTGAAGATACTTCTTCCGAAGAAGAACAAATAGAATATGTGAAACGACCCAAGAAGAAAGCACCACGTTCTCCGACGTCTCTGCGATCCTCTATCACCGCAGAAGATATTGAACGCTCTCAATTGAATACTTTATTAGCATATGAAAAGATGCGAAAAGATCGCAAAGAAGAAAAGAAACGCGTGAAGCAAATTGAAGATCAGCAAAAACAAATCAAACAGACAATGAGCGAAGTCAATTCAGCGTGGGGTAGAGGAGCGGGTAAGTATCAAAATATGTTAGCGGG
>TARA_R100000541_G_scaffold2021_1_pt1 | contig 13168 bp, 20 predicted proteins | sample TARA_R100000541 | Tara Oceans TARA_R100000541 (sample SAMEA2621416) | marine metagenome | biome: marine biome (ENVO:00000447); feature: surface water layer (ENVO:00002042); material: "saline water (ENVO:00002010), including plankton (ENVO:xxxxxxxx)" | depth 5 m | reverse complement strand
GGGGAGTCTAAATACTACACATATCTTACAAAAAATTTTGTACCTTTACAAAAAAAACAAGGCTATGAAAAATTTAAGTAGAGATAATTCAATCTCAGAAAATGTTGACGGACTAGGCATGAGAAATGGCAGAGAGGTTAACAACAGACCTGATGGAGTTTCAGGGATTGCACAAGCTGCAATGTATAGACAGCAAATGAAAAAGCAATACAAAATAGATTGTATAGCTGACGGAATTGAAAGAGCTAAGATGAGAATGAGTGGTGATAGAAATATTTATGAGCTTTAAAGTATAGTGATTGATTAGTATGTGTGTTGATGAAGAGAGGGGATTTTAATTAATCCTCTTTTTTTATGTTATATAATAACAATATAGTGTTGATTTAGTGTTGATAATAAAATATATAAATAATTATAAATCAATAAGTTATAAAAATAAATGTTGAAATGTTAAAATGAAAAAGCAACTGCAATAATAATTTATTATATGCGTTTAGTAAAAATAGAGAGAGAGAGTAAAGCTAAACAAAAAACAACATAACGACATAAATCTTAATTCTTTTTTTTATCTTTGCATAAATCAAATATACTTTACTATGAATCAAATCAAAATGCCATCAGGCTTTAATCCCAAAGAATTATCCTTTGGCGAAAACGGAAGAGGAAAACTTATCTCCGGTATTACACAAATAGCAAACGCAGTTAAAAGCACATTAGGTCCTAGAGGTAATACAGTCCTCATCGAATCACAATATGTAACGGGCGGGTTAACCGTAACTAAAGACGGAGTAACCGTAGCTAAGGCTGTAGATTTATTAGACCCTGTAGAGAACCTTGCGGTTCGTATGATGAAACAGGCAGCTGATAATACTGCTACCTCTGCAGGTGATGGTACAACTACTGCTATTGTTCTTACTGAAGCATTAGTTAAGCAAGGCGATGCCTTGATGGATGAGACCACAAACAGAGCTGAGGTATTAAAAGAGATAGTAAAAGAAACTGAGGTAGTAATAGACAAATTAAAAAAGGCTTCTAAAAAAATTACTAATAAAAGATTGCTTGATGTAGCTGTTATATCAGCGAACAATGACAAAGTAATTGGTAAAGTTATTGCTGACACATATAAAGAGGTTGGTAAAAACGGAATAGTTACTGTAGAAAAATCAGAATCAAGTAATACTTATGGCGAGACCACAAACGGAATTAAAATTGAGAGAGGGTGGACATCGCCTTTATTTATTAATAACCAAAAGAAGGACGAGTGTATATTAGAAAACGTACATGTCTTAGTAAGTGATGCAGAGATATCAAACGTATTGTCAATTGAGAATATTCTAAAGCCAATTATTAATGAGCAGAAGAAATTATTAATCATTGCACCTATGTCTGTTAATGTTGTAAATACTTTAGCAGCAAACGTAGTCAAGAATGGTTTACAAGTTTGTGTTATAGGTCCTCCACAGTTTGGATACAAACAACATGAGCTTATGCAAGACATTGCAGTATCGGTTGGAGCAAATTACTTTTCTGAAAAAACAGGTGACGACTTATCATTAATTTCGTTTGCCGACTTGGGTCATGCTGATAAATGTATAATTGGTAAAGAGTCTAGTATATTGATTAAATCAACTGACTATGTTGCTAACGTAGAAGATAGAGTTTTACAATTATGGCAAGCACATGAAAATGCTACAAATAAAAATGATAAAGATTTTTTACTATCTCGTATAGCTGCACTAAGCGGTGGTATCGGAGTTATATATGTAGGAGGTCAAACCGACATTGAACAAAAAGAACTCTATGACAGAGTAGATGACGCAGTCTGTGCAGTACGTTCCGCACTATTAGAGGGTATATTGCCGGGTGGTGGAGTAGCATTGTATGATATAGCTATTGCATACACATCAAAAAAAGAAAAAAATTCGCAAAAAATTGCTGACGCAATTTTATATGGTGCACTATCTGCACCACTTTCACAAATACTAGAAAACGCAGGAAGCACCATACAAGATAAATATGAGTCAGGAAAACATAATGGAGTAGGATATGATGTTAAGAATGAAGTGTATGGAAATATGATTGACATGGGAATCATTGACCCAATGAAAGTAACTAAGAACGCTTTACAAAATGCAGTTTCTGTAGCAGTAACTATATTATCTACTAACGCTATTATAACAATGGCAAGAACATACGAATCAAATGATAGCAATTAATAAATACCTTATAGTAGAAAACATTAAAGAAGAACTAAAGACAGAGTCAGGATTATTATTGTCTGAACAAGACGCTGACCAATTTAGATATAAAAAAGCTAAAGTTATAACTCCCGGCACAGAAGTAAAGTCAATTAATAGTAATGATATAATATACTATGACAAGCGTGCAGGATATCAAATGGTGCTTGAAGGTACTGCTTGTACTATTATTAGGGAGCAAGACGTTGTTGTTGTTGTATAACTTTGTTCATCTCTTTTATTTGATTGCGATAGACCTTGTCTGTATAAGTCACATTACTTTTAAACATAGGATTTGATGTAGGAGATTCAGGAATAGCACCGCCTTCTAGTTTTTCATAAATAGAATGTATCATTCTGTTTGCTTTAAAACTTAAACTGTAGAGCGTTTTATTTTTACCTACTCTTTTACGAAAGACTTCTATCCAACCTCGTTTGAGTAGTTGGTCAAAACGATTTACATTCCAACTTAACAGCTCATCAAATTCTTTAAATTTATCTTTTCCAAAATATTTTTCAGAATATAAAAACAACAACATGTCTAGTTCTCCGGTAGATATTTCATATTTTGATTTTACAAAATAACGAACAACTCTCCAATATTTTAAATAATCTTTTTGCATTTAATTAAATTTGTATCTTTGTTCAAAAGTAACAATAAAAATCATACTATGTCAGACCAAACAGAAAATCCTAAAACAGGTGACGATAATAACGATAATAATTTTTCACAACTTATTGCTAATTATTTAAAATCACAACAAGAAGATAAAGATAAAGAGAATGATATTAATGACAAATCAACAAAACCAATAAATTTATCTTCTTTAAATCAGAACAAGCAAACTAGAAAAAGAGTATCAGGTCTTAGAAATATAGGAGATACTAGGTCAAGAGTAAGAGGTTCAATAAGAAACAGAGGTTCTAGGTCAAATACTAGAAAAGCATAATGATTGTGCTTAAAATAAATTTTAATTTTATTATTAATTTTACATAATAAAAAACTATGGCAAAAAAAATGAAGAATCCTTGTTGGAAAGGATTTATCGCTTACGGGATGAAGAAAGGAAAAGGCGGTAAGCAAGTACCTAACTGTGTACCTAAAAAGAAAAAGTAATGGCAAAAAAATTTAAAGTACATAACATGTACAGTAAAACAGGTTTAGTAAAAAAAGCTACAACCATGAAGCAACATTTAGCGTTAAAGAAAAAAGGATATACGCATAAGAAAAAGTAATGGCTATAAGAAAAACCACTAAAGGTAAAGGAGCAAATTATAGACCGACAAAGAAGGGAGCAGGAATGACAAAGAAAGGAGTTGCCGCTTATCGTAAAGCAAATCCCGGTTCTAAGTTAAAAACAGCTGTTACAGGAAAGGTTAAAAAAGGAAGTAAAGCTTCTAAAAGAAGAAAGTCTTATTGTGCAAGAAGTTTAGGTCAATTAAAAAATAGTAGTGCTGCCACAAGAAATGACCCTAACTCTAGAATTAGACAAGCGAGAAGACGTTGGAAGTGTTAAAACAATATAGAAAAATAATAGTATCTTTGTAAAATAAATTATTGCGATGAGTGCATTTAAAAAAATGGTAAAAAAATTGATGTCTCAAGGAAAGTCTGAGACAGCAGCAAAAAAGATTGCTTATTCTATTGGCGTAAATAAATACGGTAAAAGTGGAATGGCAAGAAAAGCTCGAGCAGGAATGAGAAGTAGAAATGCTTAATTAATAATATAAAAAAGAAAAAATGGCACATCAAGGTTATAACGACAGATTAGACGATTCAATGGGAGCTAGAAATGGCAAGAAGTCACAAAGTATGAAAAGTAGAAGAGATGAATCTAAAGCAATGTCAAAAAAAGGAGGACATGCTTATGGCGGAGACCATAGTATGAAGTATGAAAAACATTTAGGTTCTAATTCAAGAAATTTTAAAAAGTAATGGGAAAAGCTTTAGTTTGGTTAGGAAATAAAATAAGCTCTTTATGGTGCAGATTTCAATGCGGTTGGAATTCTTTATTACTAGAGATATCTTTCAAAGTAGAAAACTGTCCAAATAAATTATGTACATGTAATGACAAAAAGTAAAGGAGTAGGAGATACTATAGAAAAAATTACTCAAGCAACCGGAATCAAACACCTTGTAGGTGCTGCAACAAAAGCTGTAGGAATAAAAGATTGTGGATGTAATAGTAGAAAAGATTCTTTAAATCGAATGTTTCCTTATAAAAAAAACTAATATAAACAAAACCCTTAAAATAAAAAAAAATGGCAACAATACCAAATAGTCAAAAATTCCATACTGTAGCAGGTACGGTTGATACAGAGAACAGAGGTTCAACTGTATTAAATGCACAAAGAAAAGTTTTCACAATGCAAGACATCCTAGATACTGTAACAGTAGGTGGGGGTGTTGACGGTTCAGGAACTGCAGGGCAAATATCTAAATGGGTAGATGCTAATACACTTGGTGATTCTATCATGGCAGAAACTGCAGCTTTAATTACTCTAACAGGAGCATTAAACACAACAGGAGAAATACAATGTAATAGTCTTACAAGTTCAGGCGATATTATTGCATCAGCTTCAAATATGACAGCAGTTGATTTACTACTTTCAGGAAGCTTAGCAGCAGTAGGCGGAGCATTTAGTGGAGATGTAACAGCAGTTAATGTGACTGCTTCAGGAAATGTAGCTGCAGTAGCAGGAACATTTAGTGGAAATGTTGGAGCTGTAGATATGGTAGCATCCGGAAATCTTTTAGTAGGAGATGCTACAGGAGAAAACCCTGTAGGTATCAATGTACAACAAGATAAAGGAAACTTAGCAATCGGAATGTTAATTCACAATCAAAATACAGGAGCTGACGCAGATGCGAAAATTTCTTTCGAAACTCAAGGAGCAGCTGATATTTCAATTGGAATTGATAGAGGAGATGCAAACAAATTTAAAATTTCAAGAAGTGGAAATTTAGGAGTTAATGATGAAATGTCTGTAGACGCAGATGGAATTGTAGCTAATACATCAGTTACTTCACCTGAATTTAATGTTACTGCACTACAAACAGCACCGGCATCAGCAACTGCAGTAGGTACAGCAGGAGCTATAGTATTTGCATCAGACGCAGTTTATGTATGTGTAGCAACAAACACATGGAAGAAAGTAGATATAGCTACATTTTAATAATTAAATAAAATAAATTATGCCTAAAGTAGGAAATAAATCATACGCTTATACTCCAAAAGGAAAAGCAGCAGCTAAAAAAGCCGCAAAGAAAAAAGGTTTGAAAGTCAAATCTAGAAAGTATTAATAAATAAATAAATAACATGTCGTATTTGAAAAACATGATTAGTGGTATGTCCGCTTTGGAGATAGTTCCAAGTGATACTATATACATTCCTAAGCCGGCTCATTTAATTGTTAAAGGTGTGCAAACACTAGACGCTACAGGTAAGTTAGTAGATTCTACTTTAACGCCTAAGATATGGCAAGGAACTACTGATAGTGCATTAGCAGGAGAGTTAATAGATTCTTCAGAGAATTTTATTCTAAACTCTACTCAAGCTCAAGCAGGAGGAATAATAGGTTCAGGTAAATTTGTTAAAAAAGGAAACTTTATTGTTAATACAACAGATACGACAGACCATATTGTTAGTGGTGTAAAAAACCCTAACGCAGCAAAGTCTGATGCATTATTAGTTTCTCCTACAGTACCTTCAGCTAAAGCATATGAAATTTATGGTGAAGGATTTGTGTCTAAATACAATGTACAAATTGGAGACATTGTAATTAATAGAGATACTTTAAAAATAACAACAGTAACGTCAGTATTGAATGACCAAAATATCGGAATATTAAATGACATATTTTTAACTAATAATGAAAAGTATGAAATTTATGCAGCTAATCCTCCACAAGGTGCAGGAGTAAACCCATCACAAGCTCAAGGGTGCTTGTTGTATGTGGGAACAACTACTGAAATCACACAAGATATAGATAATTCAACAGACGGAACAAATGACCCAAGATATGTTAATGTAAAAGTTAAAACTGTTGGAGGTCAAGATATAGTATTTAATAATTTTCCTGTAGGTGAAGTATTACCGGTACAAGTTGTACAAGTATTTGCTACTCCATCTGTAGCTAATCAAAGGCTTGTAGCTCTTTGGTAATAAATAAAATAAAATCAAATGATATACATACAATCAAATACTTGGTCAGAAGATATAACGTTTACATACGTTTATAAAAAAATGTAATTAATGGCAACTAAGATTGGTGAGGAAACTAACATAACATTAGATTTAAAAACAATTGGAATGATTGTTGGCTTCACTATATCTCTTGCTACTATGTATTTTACATTAAAGGCTGACATTGCTAATGCAGCACAACTGCCTGAACCTGAGATAACTAAAATAGAATTTTCTTATAAAGACCAAATAATTAGAGCAACCATTGAAAAGGTAGAATCCGATATGTCTTCTATTAAAGAAGACGTTAGTGAAATAAAACAACAACTTGACAAAATGGATGCTCGTCTTTATTCACTAACAAAAGACAGATGAAACTATGGACAGTATTATTAATTCTATTTACTTTTTCTGCACAAGCACAATATAAAGATGGTATTGTAGTAATACAATATACAGCTAGTTTTGTAGAAGCCGCAGAAGTAAATCTTGATGACATTGAAGGAGCTGACCAAATTCGTCTTTATCTAACCGACCATCCCAAAATATTTAAAAAAAATAACATAGTTTATTTACCAACTGTTATCTTGTATCATAATAGAAAAACTGTTATACGAGTAGAAAGTAATATTTCATTACAATTACCGGAAAACACTTTAGACACTATACAATATCATATAAATAAAATAATAAAAAGTAAATTTTAAATTATGAATAGAAAACAAAAAACAGAAAAATTTGCAGTCAATACAATTATGTATATAATAATAATTTCAATATTATCAATATTTACATTTAATTTGCAAGCACAAGAATCTGAAGTTTTAGAAAAACAAAAATTTTTTAAAAAAGTATATGACGACTTTTTAAAGTACGGTACTTTTTATGTTGCAGGAAATATTAATAATCCTTATCAAAAACAAACTATAGATTATATTGTAAGAACAAATCCTAGCGGAAGTTTATATGATGTTCCTGTTGTTGAAAATGCAACTAATTATGACCCTTTTGATTATCGTTATGGCTTTGGGTTAAGACGTATTGCTCGTTTTGATTATGAGAATAAAGAAAAAGCTTACTATGATGGTACAGAAAAAAACGTAGCCTTGTCAGCTCCAACTGCAGCATTTAGTGGATTTGAATATATGTTTCATTGGGAAAAAGAAAGAGAGAGAGGTGAGGTATTTACAAACCATCGTTACTTTCTTAGGCATACAGGTAAGCATCACATTGCAAAAATAGAATCAAGAGAAGAAGGTAATGTAGGGTTTAAATACAGTTCGGCAGAAATAAGAGCTCGTTTACCTATTGGTAAAAAGTTTAGTATATCTGCAGGAGTTATTGCTCGTACACATGAACAAGCTTTTGGATATAATCCTGTAGAAATTTGGTTAAATGAAACAACAGAATATATTGACCCTGAAGGAAATTCATATGAGTATGCAGCAAATGCTTGGTACACTTTAGGATTCCAATATGGGTATGACGATGTTTTTTATACATTAACAGATGAGTCAGGAAATCAAACGCAAGATTGGCAATGGGTAGACTCTGAAGGGAACGTTGTAGCTAATACAGATTTAGAATTTCGTGAAACAGTTTTTGCTGATTTAATGAACAGATTTAATAGAGAGCAATGGGATTTATTAGATGATTTTGCTGAGATAGCTCCAATTGTAGGAGCTGATTTTTATACTTATAATGAAAAAATGTGGATGCATGCTTATGCAAATTACATACTTCCTTATCATAAATACTTTAAAGGTGATGAAGCTTTTAGTTATTTAAATAGAAACAATTGGGGGTTAGGTGGATTGATAGAAGATTCGGAATTAGAACAATGGGAAGACTATCAGTTTGGATTAATTATGGGATGGAAACTTACTTCTAAATTAGGTATATTTGTAGAAGGTGAATACACTAAATTTTGGGATACAGAAATCTTTAACTCAACAGTAGGATTAAATTTTGAATTATGAAAATAAGCAAACATATAACATATGCTGAAGCTATACATTCTAATACAGCAAAAAGAAAAAGAATAGACAATACTCCAAATCCAACACAGGTTGATACCATGAAACTAACAGCTGAAAAAATATTTGAACCATTAAGAGAATGGGTCGGAGGACCTATAAAAGTAAATTCTTTTTTCAGGTCGATTCCTTTGAATGAAGCTATTGGTGGTGTAAGTACGTCACAGCATTGCAAAGGTCAAGCGATTGATTTAGATGATGTTTATGGATATAAAAGTAATGCAGAAATGTATTTTTTTGTAAAAGAAAATTGTGACTTTGACCAATTGATATGGGAGTTTGGTACAGACATGAACCCTAATTGGATTCATGTTTCTTATGTATCAAAAGAAGAAAATAGAGGAAGATGTTTAAAAGCGTATAAAGAAGATAGGAAAACTAAATATAAAGAAATATGATAGAAATACTAACAAAACTTTTTGGCGGTGGAGCAAAAAACATTGCAGGTTCTCTTACGGGAATTGCCGATAAATTTATAAGAACAAAAGACGAAAAAGCTGCATTTGAAAAAGAAATGACAGAAATATTTATTAATGCAGAAGCTGAACAACAAAAAAATGTAACTGAACGTTGGAAGGCAGATATGACAAGTGATAATAAACTTTCAAAATCAGTCCGTCCAATAACATTAATATTTTTATTTGTATCAACAGTTTTGCTTATTTTTGTTGACTCAGGATTTATTAACTTTGCAGTTGACGATGAATGGAAAGAACTTTTAAAAATGCTGTTAATTACAATTACTGCAGCATACTTTGGAGGAAGGTCATATGAAAAAGCTAATAAAATAAAACAAAATGGCAAAAATTAGTACATATCCTTTATCAACACCTGTAGTAGGTTCAGATAAATGGATTGGAACAGACGCACAACAAGCAACTAAAAACTTTTCAGCAAGTGCGGTTTCAGTTTTTATTAATGAATATAATAAGATTGAAAGTCAATCTTTGAGATATAAGTATAAAGATATGGAAGCAGGTGATGTAAGATTAGCAGGAACTATAACTTTTGATGCGTTAAATACAGGAACAGTTCCTTTTAGTGGTTTAACACAGTTTAAATTAAGCAAACAACAAATTAATAATGCAGTAGATGTTAGTACATATTATACTAATCCTTTAGTGCAGTCAACGGTATTAATATCTAAGTGTTCTGACCCTTCTACCTTCGGGTTGTTTGAATGGGATGCAGCAAATCAAGATGGTGCTGAACCTAATTTTTGGAACATAGATGTTACCTATTCTACAGGTTTTGGTAGTCTCGAAGATAGTAAAGATTATTTCATATCTTTGCTAACATATAAAGGTGACCCTGCGACAACGTATATTCATCCACAAAATGTAGCGTCAGCTACATGGACGATAACACATAACTTAAATTCGTTTCCATCGGTTACTGTTACTGATTCAGCTAACACACCGTTTGCGGTAGGATTTGGTTCAGTAACATATGATAGTGCAAATCAGTTAACAATATTGTTTTCAGCTGCATTTACAGGAAAAGCATTTTTAAATTAATAAATAAAAAAATATGGCAATTAGATTTTTAAACAACTTAGATTTAGGCACAAACGAAATACAAAACGTTAAAGCTCAAAACCTAGCATCTGACCCTTCAGGATATGCGGGTCAGTTTATATTTAACACTACATCCAATACCTTTAAATATTATAATGGTACAGGTTGGATTAGTTTAGATGGTACAGGTGATATTTCAGGTGTAACTGCAGGCACAGGTCTAAGCGGTGGTGGAACATCCGGTAACGTAACTCTTGCTGTAGATTATGCAGGTGCAAATAACATAATATTATCTGCAGATGATGGAACAGCTTTAACATTAGCAACTTCAGATAAAGTAATGATTTCTGATGCTACAGATACTGATGTTAAGTTTGTAAACTTATCACAACTTAGTGCAGCTATTGGCGGTGGTACAGTTACAAGTGTAGCTCAAACACATGCAGGTGATGCATTTTCAGTAGGAGGTTCTCCTATTACAAGTTCAGGAACTCTTGCTATTACAATGAATGGTGCTTCAACAGACTATATAGATGGAGAAGGTAATTTAGTTGTTTTCCCAACTCTTACGTCAGGAACAGTAACAAGTGTTGCGGTTACAGGCGGAACAGGAATTGGAGTTACAGGTTCACCTATAACGTCTTCAGGAACAATATCACTATCTAATACAGGTGTAACTTCTATTGTTGCAGGTACTAATGTTACAATTAGTGGAGGAACAGGAGCGGTAACAATTAATGCATCAACACAAGGAGACATTACAGGAGTAACAGCCGGAACAGGTTTAAGTGGTGGTGGAACTTCAGGTACGGTAACTCTAGGTGTTGATTATATAGGGAATGATAACATTATATTAGCTGCAGCAGATAAAACTGCAATAACTGTAGCTTCTACAGACCTAATAATGTTGAGTGACGTTACTGACAGTAATGTTGGAAGAATAACAGTATCACAATTACAATCAGCGATTGGTGGTGGTACAGTAACTTCCGTTGCTGCAACAGGAGCAAACGGATTAACAGTATCAGGTTCTCCAATAACATCTTCAGGAACTTTAGCATTTGGAATTTCTGCAGGAGGTATAGCAAACGACAGACTAGCAAACTCTACTATTAGTGGTATTGCTTTAGGAGGAGTTTTAAAAACTCTTACAGCTTCTACAGGTTTAACTATGTCTTCATATAATGGGTCAGTCGCTATTAATGATTTACAAATAGACTACTCAGGAACAGACAACGCAATTTTAGCTGCAACTGCTGCTACCCCTATAGGTGCAGATACTATTTGGTTCTCTGATGCTACAGATAATAATATTAAAAAAGGTTTAGTTTCTGACTTACCTTTTGATGCTTCAGGCGGTACAGTAACTTCTATAGCAACACCTGCAACAGGTGGATTAACAGGAGGTACAATAACTACTTCAGGAAGTTTAAGTCTAAAGAATTTTGCTTCATTAAGTGCTAACAAGATAATGAAATGGGATGATACTAGCAATCAGTTAACTAACTCCCTAATGACAGATGATGGTTCAACAGTAACTATCTCAGGTAACTTAACCGTTAATGGAACAACAACAACTATAGATAGTACAACAGTATCTATCAAAGATAATATGATGGAGTACGCTAATGGCAATGACGTTGCCGGTGGTGGTGCTAATTCAGTTGATATTGGTTGGTTCGGTAATTATGTAATATCAAGTGTTGACTACTATCCTGCTATGTTTTATGATGCATCAGCATCTACAAGTGCATCAGCTCCTAAATTTAGATTAGGTAATGCTACAACTAAACCGGGAAGCACAGCAACTATAGCAAATAAAGGAATATTAATAGCAGATGTTGAAGGTACAATTACAGGTAACGCAGACACAGCAACTAAACTTGCTAATTCTAGGTCAATATCTCTTACGGGAGACGGTTCATGGTCAGTAAATTTTGATGGTTCTGCTAGCGTATCTTCAGGTTTAACACTAGCAACTGTAAACGGTAATGTTGGTAGTTTCGGAAGTGCATCAAATACACTAAGTGCGACAGTAAATGCTAAAGGTTTAGTTACTGCAATGTCAGCAACTGCAATAAGCATTACAGCATCACAAGTATCTGATTTCTGTACAGCTGTTGAATCATGTATTGCTTCAAGCCATCAGTATGCACAGAATATTGGTAATGGTTCTGCTACAACTTATACAGTATCTCACAACTTTGGAACAAGAGATGTGATAGTACAGGTATACGATACAGCATCACCTTATGATACATTGTATTTAGAAGTTCAAAGAACAAGCACGAATGCCTTAACATTATTAAGTACATCAGCAATTTCGTCTAACGGAGCAAGATGTTTAGTGACTAAGGTGGCGTAAATAATTTAATTTAACACCTTATGGCTATAAGATTTTTAAAGGGTCAGGCAATAACAGGTACTTTATCTGTTAGTAGTACTACGACTCTTGCAGCAGCAACTGTGTCCGCACCATCAACAAGTGATGATTCTACAAGAATTCCTTCTACTGCATGGGTGAAAGACCAAAATTATATAACTTCAGGTAGTTTACCTACAGTTAATAATGCAACAATAACTTTTACTGCAGGTACAGGTTTGACCGGAGGAGGAACAATAACTCTTAATCAATCTTCTAATGAAACGGTTGCGTTTAATAACTCCATAACTAATAACAATCAGTTAACCAATGGAGCAAATTATACCACAAACACAGGCACAGTTACAAGTGTATCACAAACACATGCAGGTAATGCTTTTGATGTTAGTGGTTCTCCAATAACAGCAAGTGGAACATTAGCAATTGATGTAGTTGGTACTTCTTCACAGTATATTAATGGAGCAGGTAATCTTATTACTTTTCCATCAATACCTCAAGGTGATATAACAAATGTAAGTACAACCTCACCAATAACAGGCGGTGGGTCAAGTGGTTCTGTAACTATTGCTCATGCTAATTCAGGAGCAAGTGCAGGAAGTTATACAAACGCCAATGTAACCGTAAATGCTACAGGTCATGTAACATCTGTATCAAGCGGTAGTGATGCTCAAGGTGTAACATCTGTTGCTACTACAAACGGTATTACAGGTGGTACAATAACATCAACAGGAACTATTCAATTAGATAGTACGGTTGTAAGAACTACGGGTACACAAACAATAGGTGGTGCTAAAACTTTTAGTGACGA
>TARA_R100000541_G_scaffold29582_7_pt1 | contig 13262 bp, 6 predicted proteins | sample TARA_R100000541 | Tara Oceans TARA_R100000541 (sample SAMEA2621416) | marine metagenome | biome: marine biome (ENVO:00000447); feature: surface water layer (ENVO:00002042); material: "saline water (ENVO:00002010), including plankton (ENVO:xxxxxxxx)" | depth 5 m | reverse complement strand
CTCTGGATCTGACGCTTCTCAAATTGGTTGGGTTGAAGTTTCTGGAGAAGAAGGACAGAATGGTTACCTATGGTATTTAAAAGCCGAAGGTGATACACGTGCTCGTTTCACAGATTACTTAGAGATGGCTATGATTGAGTCAGTTAAAATGACTAACGCTGTTACTTCTGCAATTGATGGAGCTGCCGGTGCAATCACTGGTACTGAGGGTTTATTCTCTGCTATTGAAACGCGAGGAAATCAATCTTCTGGTATCACAGGCGTTAACGCTGCTACTGACCTAGCTGAGTTTGATGCTATCTTAGCTGAGTTCGATAAGAACGGTTCTATTGAAGAGAATATGATGTTTGTAAATAGAGCAACAGCTCTAGCTATGGATGACATGCTTGCTTCTATGAATTCTTACGGTGCTGGAGGTACTTCTTATGGAGTATTTGAAAACAACGAAGATATGGCTCTTAACTTAGGATTCTCTGGATTCCGTCGTGGATCTTACGATTTCTATAAGTCAGATTGGAAGTACTTAAATGATGTGGCTACTAGAGGCGGTTTAACTGACACAGTTAACGCTATCCGTGGAGTTATGATCCCAGCTGGAGTTTCTTCGGTATACGATCAAAACCTAGGTAAGAATCTTAAGCGTCCTTTCCTACACACACGTTACCGCGCTTCTGCTACAGACAACCGTAAGATGAAGACATGGACCACTGGTTCTGTTGGAGCTACAACTTCTGACTTAGATGCTATGGAGGTGCACTACCTATCTGAGCGTTGCTTAGTGGTACAAGGTGCTAACAACTTCATGTTGTTGAACTAAGGTAAGATTATATTTGGTGAAACTACCTCTCCTTCGGGAGGGGTAGTTTTATATTAATTTTTTATTATATTATATTATGGCTAAAAAGCAAACAAAAAAAGTAGAGGTTAAAGAACCCTACGTAGAAGAAACAGTTGTAGTTGAAGCTCTAAAACCGGAGCCTAAACCAATTGCAAAAGAATTACCCAAGAAAGACACTTGGGAGATCAAGGATAGAGTTTACGCATTAACAAGGGGTCGATCGCCACTAAGTTTTGCTATACGCACAAACGATATACACTGGTTTGACGAAGAAAAGGGTTACGAGAGAGAGTTGAAACACACTTCCAATCAAAGGTCATGCTTCGTTGACGAGATGCATGGTGAGCAGAGGCTAGAGCATATAGTTTTCAGAAACGGAACTTTAGCTGTACCGAGAAATAAAGTGACATTACAGAAATTACTGTCACTATACCACCCTCAAAACGGATCTTTGTTTGAAGAAGTAAAACCAGCTCAAAAAGCAGCAAGTGAAATACAGGTGCTAGAATTAGAAATAGATGCGCTTAACGCAGCCATGAGCTTAGATATTGATATGGCAGAAGCCGTTATGAGAGTAGAGGTTGGTTCTAAAGTCACAGAGATGAGTTCTAAGGAGCTTAAACGAGATTTATTACTATATGCTAAGAGAAACCCCGGTTTGTTCTTAGATTTAGTCAATGACGATAATGTGATGCTTAGGAACTTTGGTATCAAAGCCACGGAGATGGGTATTATCAAATTATCTTCTGATCAACGAACGTTCTCATGGGGAACTAATGACAGGAAGTTAATGACAGTTCCTTTCGATGAGCACCCATATTCAGCCTTAGCCCAATGGTTTAAGTCTGATGAAGGGATGGAGATATACTCCAATATAGAAAAACGATTAAATTAATAATCAATGGTGATGCAACTGCCCTTCGGGGTGGTTGCAAAACTACAAAAAAAGAATTATGGCAATAAGTGTAGACACAGTATATCAAAGAGTATTAGCCCTTGCGAACAAAGAGCAACGTGGTTATGTTACTCCGCAGGAGTTTAACTTATTGGCAAACCAGGCTCAGATGAGTATATTTGAGTCTTACTTCTACGCTAAGAATCAGAGAGAGCGAGCTGAGTCAGCTAGAACAAACGAAGTGGATGAGACGGACATAGGGGAATTGTTAGGTGCTAAATTAAGCCCATTTAGAAAAGTCCAAGCTGTTACAAGCGGGCATACTTTTTTAGGAGTAGGCACTATAGGTAGTGTTGAGCGCGATGTGTTTCAAACCGGTAGGGTATTCTTAGGCAACGACGTTTGCCATAAGTTGTCACTTAACGAGGCTAGCAGGATTCTGCGATCTAAACGCCATATTGCTACAACAGCAAGTCAATTTCCGATATATACAGATAATCCCGCGGACGCTAGGGATATACTAGTATATGCTGGTAGTACCTCGGCCGAAGCCACGATTACGGCGGAATACTTTTTAGTTCCTAAAGTTGTTAACTGGGCATATGTAGTTGTTAACAGCAAAGCCTTGTATAACGCTACGTTAGGTGTTGACTTTGAACTACACAGATCAGAGGAAGATACTTTAGTATATGACATACTAGCCTTAGCAGGTATAGTAATAAATAAAACTCAACTTGCTCAAACAGCGTCTCAAATTGGTATTGGTGAACAACAACTTCAAAACGTATAAATAGATGGGAATATTAGTATCACCGGAACAAGCGTATTACCGACATGATGGAGATCACGGTAATTATAGATATATAAACTTAACTGAGATCATAGACTCTTTTAGCGCAACATATATAGGAGAAGGTAAGTTGTGTGAAAACGTGGTTTTGAACGATGTTACATTCCACGCTATTAGAGGATTACAGGAACTAAGCTACGATACCATTCGATCAACTAAAGATTGGGAGGTTGCAATACCTAGCACGTTGGTTCTAGTCATGCCTGCAGATTATATTAACTACGTGAAGTTATCTTGGAGTGACAGTAACGGTATAGAAAGAATTATATACCCAACGTCTAAAACTTCAAATCCGTTTAATATAAACGAAGCTATAACTAACGCTGGGGGCTTTGAAACAGGTGGTGCAACCACTGACCTTACTCACACGGCAGCTGATAGCGACAACAACCTCAACTCTGACACGTGGGCTAACTACAAAGCGAACACCTCTTCTGACATAGGATCCGTTGACGCAGACGAAATGGATGACGAGTACGGTAACTTAGTCGGAGCTAGATATGGCATTGACCCTCAACACGCTCAAGCTAATGGATCTTTCTTTGTAGATGAAAAACAAGGTAAGTTTCACTTTAGTTCTAATATTGCAGGTAAAACTGTAGTGCTTAAATATATAAGTGATGGCGTAGCTACTAACGCCGCTAATGATGCTATAGACCTAACAGAGTCTTACGTACCTAAGTTTGCGGAGGAAGCTATATACAAGCATATCTTGTACGGAGTGCTATTAGCGCGTAAAGATTCGCCAGCAGGTTTACTGGCACAGATTAAAAAAGAACGGTTTGCAGAGACTAGAAAAGCTAAGTTAAGATTATCTAATCTTAAACTAGAAGAGTTAACACAGGTACTTAGAGGAAGCTCTAAAATAATCAAACACTAAAGTATGGCTGAGTTAAAACGTAACTTCTTAGGGGCTAGGATGAATAAGGATGTCGACGAAAGACTCCTTAAACCTGGTGAATATAGAGACGCTAACAATATAGAGATATCCACGTCGGAAGGTTCTGATGTAGGCACTGTGCAGACTATAAAGGGTAACACTAAACGCGAGACTATGGCCTCGGGAACGGGTGTTTACGGAGTGCCAGACACAGCAACATGCGTAGGGTCGATCGCAGATAAGGAGACTGATAAGATATATTACTTTCTCTCTGGAGGTGATAGGAATGATTCTCTTGAGCTACCTAGTTTAAGAAAGAACTACATACTAGAGTATGATACTGTGCTAGAAAGCCATAAGTATGTATTTGTAGATATATTTGAAGTAAATACTACATGTGGTGAACTTACTGAAGGAAATTCTTATATTTATATACCTGCACCAGACCAAACCGGTAGTTCTAACTTTAATACTACAGGCGTAAGGATAGGTATGACTCTTACAACTACTGGTGGGTATAACGAAAATGATGAGATAAAAGTTACAGATATAAAATACGAAACGCTATCGCCCTATGGTGTTAGTTTCCCTGTTTTTAAAATAACTCTTAGTAAAGCTTTAACCGCGTTTAATATCCCTGTTAATGCCGCTGTAAAGTTCATATCAGGTTCAGTACTTAGGTTTAAAAGAGATAGACTTATAACAGGTGTTAACATATTAGATGGTTTTATTTACTGGACAGACGATTTTTCTGAACCCAAGAAAATAAATATAAAACGATCCATTATGGGTACTGGAGGCACTAAGTATCTTGTTGGCGGAAGTATTACGGGTGGTATTAGCGACACTGCTACTGCTAACTCTTATAATCTTTTTACAGGAGATACAGAGCATTTCCACACGCGGTTAGTAATAAAGGGTGAGAGTACCAACCCGAACACTAATCACATAGTTGTAACCAACCCTGCGGGGAATGAGGCTGTATACGTTAAAGAAGATCATATAACTGTAATTAAGAAAGCCCCAACGCAGCCTTTGGATCTTGAAATGTATAGGAGCGTAACGCCTAGATTAGACAATAGCGGAGCAGAGGCCTCAGTCACTGGTTTTGTTTCAGGTTTTAACTTCCACGTTGATGGAGAGCTTCTTACTACTAGTTCGGAACCAATCACCTTCGAGTTGTCAGAAGCTAGAGATTTTAGAAAAGATGATATATTAACTTTTTCTAGTCCAGGATCTTCAACTACAGGTAGCTACTCAGAGTGGCAGGTTAAAGTTAAAGTTACAAGTGGGGTAGCTCAAAGTGCGATAGGGTATAATCCCGTGACAGAGATTACTGGTCAAATACTTAATATCTCAAAAGATATTGCTTCTACACAAGATCAATGGAATGTGAAGAGGGAGACTGGAGACACTTTGTTTGAGTTTAAGTTTCCTAGGTTTTCGTACAGATACAAATACCAAGACGGAGAGTACTCTACTTTTGCACCTTTTTCTCAAGTGGCATTCTTGCCAGATGTGTTTGACTATGCTACAAAGCAAGGGTATAATCTAGGTATGATTAATCAGCTTAAAAGCTTGAAGCTGAAAGGTTATTTTGGCAACTCAGATATTAGACCTAGAGATATATCAGAGATAGATATACTATACAAGGAAACCAACAACCCTACTGTGTATGTTCTTAGAACTTTAACAGCTAACTCCAAAGGTGACCTTAACGCGTGGCCTGATCTTTTGACTTCTCCAAACGCAAGAGGAGAGGTGACCGTTAATAGCGATAACATATACTCTGTTGTTCCTTCTAATCAATTGCTAAGACCATGGGACAATGTGCCTCTCTTTGCTAAGTCACAAGAGATTAGTGCTAACAGGCTTATTTATGGCAACTACGTACAAAACTTTAATGTTCCAAAAGAGCCTAAAATAACCTTCAACCTACTAATTGACGGCGCATCGGACGCTGATTGGCAGAACGCCGGGCCTTCTATAAAGTCTTTGCGAGATTACTCTATTGGTGTGGTATATAGTGATGACTACGGAAGAGAGACGCCTGTGCTTTTTGACACTCCTAAATCTATAAAAACGCTTAAAGAAAACTCAAGCACAAGAAATAGATTTCAAGTTAGCTTAAGCGACGACGTGCCACCACCTAGTTGGGCGAAGTATTTTTCTTATTACATAAAGGAAACATCCACAGAATACTACAACCTAGTTATGGATAGGTGGTATGATGCTGGAGATGGTAATGTGTGGTTGTCCTTTCCCTCGGCTGAGCGAAATAAAATTGACGAGGATACATATATTAAGCTTAAAAAGAAACATGGTTCTAATACCACCTCTACAGAAAGAGCAAGGTATAAGGTTTTATCTATAGAAAACGAAGCGCCAGATGCGGTAAAAAAGAATAGGGTTATTGTAGGAACTTTATTTAATTCAGGTTTTATTGGTAATTCAGAAGAAGGATACCCGCTACAAGGTTTTACTTACTTTATGGTTCAAGCCACAAACTTTAACGCTAGCATAGATATCGGTGTATTACAAAATGCATCCGAGACAAGTGTAAGATTTGGTGGCGCTGGCCTTGTATCTAATCATTATGAAATTGTTAGCGTTACAACGGTTAACGACAAATACAGAATAGAACTTAAAACACCTATTGGCCCAGACGCGGCTTTTGCTTCTGCCTCCGATACTTTTGCCTCTGCTATACAAGACCTTTATGTAGAGTTTTTTGAAATGAAAACCGAAAATAAAGCAGAGTTTGATGGTAGATTTTTTGTAAAAATAAATAGCGATCAGGCTCTACGCTCAGAGGTTTTATTTTCAAATGATACTAGCCAACGAACAATTATTGATTCAAAAGCCTTAAGGTATCTAAACAATAACGGGTATGTTACAGAGACTATGTACACGGGCCCTAAAACTATTCGTCATCTTGAAAATGGTTATTCAGGTACTAGAGACTTGCATCCAACAGAGTATTCGCACCACACTAATCCGGCTTTAGAAAATCAAGCTAAATATTTCTGGGGAGGTAACGTTGCTTCTGGCGGGGGATTATCTGTGCCTAGTGTTGCCGAAGGAATTAGTGGAGGTTTAATTGCTTTTGATCCGGTCGAAGCTTTAAATGGAAACGGGGCCACTGGCGGAGCCGGGTCATCCAGGGTCTTCTGGAGAGACTTGGCTGACAAAGGGGACTTTTTTATAGACTTCTCTACGGCGTATACTTTCACGTCATTTATAGGTGAAATAGACTACTCCGGGGTTTTTAGCGGCCAGGCCAACGCCACGTCTGGTACGGATAATTACTTTAACGGTCCATTTGGAAGTAGCGATGAAGATTACATTTGGGAAGACCTTGGTTCATATGATGGAACCAGCGAAAACCTTGAAAACCCTGAGTGGCTAGAAGCTGGCGCTGCGCCAGTTTTCAATGGATCTTTACAAGGAAACGCCTCTAACCTCGTGCGCAATATAGGTGGTGGTTTGCCTAGCCGAGGTATATGGCATAACAACTCCGGCGATGGTAGCTATATGGATATCTCATGGACCGGTATGGGTGTTGGTTACGATGGAACCAATGAAGTCGATCAACCTTTTGTTCAGATGCTACAGCAAGTGGTAGGCTCAGAGGTACACAGCAATGCTGCGGGCTTTATTTTAAAACTAACAACTCCAGGCACGGTATTTAGGTTTCAAAATGATCCAGACGGTACTGAGTACACTGTGCAAAAAACTACCGTAAACAGCGGCAATGAGTATGCATACGACAACCCAGATTTTTGGGAGGCTGGTACAAACCGTACCACAGGCGCTTTTGGTATTAGAAATTCTAGGGTTACAGGTGGTGGCGGTTACGATATTGGATATAGACACTATCAAGGATGGAACATGCGCCAAAGATGGACTATAGCTGTAACACCTAAAATAGGCTCAAGCAACTCCATAAGTGGTTACAACCCCATACACGGTACAATGGAAGGCGGACCAACAAATACTCACGCAGATTATAGAAGAGCTCTTCATCACGATGCTACAGACAATGACGTTATAGAGATATTAGGTGCACCTTCTGGTGGTCGCGGAGGTTCTGTTGAAGAATCAGCTATATGGGAAACAGAACCTAAAGAAGCTGCTGAGTTGGATATATACTACCAAGCTAGTGGCTTAAACCCTATTCGTTTATCAGAAGAAACTAACGAGGAGTTTATACCTATTGGATCTACTTTTTCAGACGTAGGCCAGGAGCAGTCAGGTCAAACATACAAGGTGACAAGTTGGGAAAACGGAAATACGTTTAACTTCACACCGAATATAGTGCCACAAGGCGTTACTCCAGCTGGCACAACAATTACGTTTACAAAGCCAAACGGCGCCGCTGTTACCGCTGCTATAACAACGGCAATATCTACTACCATATCTGCTATAGAGCTTCATGGAGGTCTTGCTACAGATGATGCCAGTCAAAAACTATATACTCAAACTCATACGTTAAACTGGAGCAACTGCTGGATGTTTGGTAACGGAGTAGAGTCAGATAGGATTCGTGATGATTTCAACGAAGTACAATTAGATAACGGTGTTAAAGCATCCAGTACTATAAGTGGCATATCTAAGCAAGAGCGAAGAAAGCACGGGCTTATATGGTCTGGTATATACAACTCCGCGTCTGGAATTAATGATACTAATCAGTTTATTATGGCTGAGAAGATCACTAAAGATATTAATCCAATATACGGTAGTATACAAAAGCTATACAACAGAAACACTAGGTTGCTAATGTTCTGTGAAGATAAAATTCTAAGAGCTGTTACAAATAAAGACGCGTTATACAACGCCGATGGAAACCCTCAGCTTGTGGCAAGTAACGCGGTTATAGGTGATGTAACGTCGTACCAAGGAGAGTACGGTATATCTACAGACGCGGCTTCTTTCGCAGAAACACCATACGCTATATATTTCGCCGACAGCGCAAGGGCGCAGGTTTTAAGACTAACAACAGAGGGTGTAGTATCTATATCAGACAAAGGTATGAGAGACTACTTTGCAGACTACATGTCTAAGGATGTTGCAAAAGTTGTAGGTAGTTATGACGAGCGTAGCAAGGAATACAACCTAACTATCTCTAAGCAATTTACTGGCTCTAATTCAGGTCAACCAACATCTCAGACTACTACGTCTTACAGCGATATATCGGGTGGGTGGAGTAGCTTTAAAAGCTTCTACCCACAAAATGGTATTAGCATAAACAGTACTTACTATACTTTTTTCAATGGGCATATTTGGGAGCACTATCACAAAGACGCGGCTTACAATACTTTCTACGGCTCGCATGGAAGCTCAGACCACAGTAGTGTGACTTTAATAGTAAACGATAGCCCAGGTTCAGTAAAAAGTTTTGGCGCTATAAACTACGAAGGTTCGCAAGCTAAAGTATCTGAATTTTCTACAACATCTGTAAAGATGTTTAATAACAACTACGCGGCTACTGCTGGTGGAGCGAGCTCAGGGTTAGCGCCCACAACAAATGTTGTTGATGGTGAGTATCACAATCTTACAGCGAGCAAAGGTTGGTACGCAGATAATATAACTACCGATCTACAGACTAGCGGTAATATAGAATTTAAAGAAAAAGAAGGTAAATGGTTTGGTTACCCTAGCGGAGAAACAACCTCTCTTACCAACTTAAACGAAAAAGAGTTTACGGTACAAGGTTTAGGTACCGCATCTATCACTCACGATGACGCAAGTTGGGGAGCTAGAATATCAATCTCTATAGAAAACAATGACGACCCTTTGTTTAACGCTGGTACTAACGATGGAACAAACGTATGGGACGGTGGTAGCGACATTGCAAGGCTTCGCCATATTGCGTCTGTTTCAACAGGTGTCTTTGAGGCTCAAGCGGGTGTTCTTGAAAGCCACAACGTTGTTTTTGAAATAACTAATAATTTAGATGATAACACGTTTCCCATATCTGACCGTCCTTGGAGCGGTTACTATATAGAAGCTAAAAACTTTGTTGTTGGAAATGGTAACTTAGCGGCTTCGTTTCCGAGTATCTATATCTGGAATGGATCAGGTACTAATTGGAATGTTAATCCGAAAATAAATACTGTGACTTTCACCGACACCGGTACTCCAGGTGATGCTAATAACACGGTTCTAGTTACATGCAGTATACCTGCTACTTCGTTCTCAGCAACAGAAACCTTATATATAGACATTGATATAAATGAGGATGACCCTCCGTCTAATACACTAACAAACGATTTTGCAATCCAAGCTGGGTTCATCGATGTTGCAGCAGACACACATGCTACCACCTCTGACTACACTGTGACTAACGTTGGGACGAGCCCGTTTGTTTACACTAATTTTACAGGTACAGCTGTTGGGAACGCACCTGTAGAGGTTGCTAAAATTGTTTTTACTGCAAATTCAGGGCAAAGATATATACCTACTAATACGATCGTCGACTTTGGCCCATTTAATACTGTGGATGGGTTAATAGATGATCTATATACTCACACTGCCGGAGAGTTTGTTACTGATGCAAATGGTAATGTAACTTCTTTTACTGTAAGAATATTTCATAATAACGTTTCACTATCTTCTCAAGGCACGGATCCAGCTATTTATGGGCACTCAGTGTTTATAACTAGAGATGTTCAAGAGATATACGTAGAGCCAGCTGAGCCGACGCTTGCTTTGTACACGGCATCGTGGGTTAATTCAGATCAATATTACGACCCTGCTACAGATACATTTGAAATAGCATATGTAGCAAATAATAGCTGGATACCTATAAATGTTTCTGGTTCAGGGAATACACCTTATAGAGTATCACTGCAAAAGAAAACTGGACTGCACTCTATTACTACAGCCGCGACAAACGGGTATTACAATTTTGAAACTCACGAGTTCCAAACAGCGCCTTGTAACTTTAGTGCTACAACTAATACCCTTGGAAGCGCTACGCATCAAGTTTATTTTCCTTCGGTTTCGGATGCTACAAGATATGATTTAGTTTTTTCAAATGAGCTAACTTACGTTGGTGGCAATGTAACGTTTGGCAATAGTGTCCCAACAGCAGCTGGAGACGCTATAATAACAAACTGTGGAACCGAGACTCTTACAGTTAACCCTGTAGTTTACGAATCCGCAAACTTTGGAGTAATACCTGACGATTTAGAATTTATTAAAGTATCTGACTGCACTACGGGTGGTGGTGAAATTTCCAATGTGGAAGTTCACGGCGTTGGAGGTACTGCAGGCGTGTCTTCTGACAGGCTTGTGTTAAACTTAGCTTCAACTTCAATATTCCCTGGTATGATAGTTACCGCAAGCGGGGTGGCACATAACACTACTGTTTTATCTATTAGTGAAAAAGCCGTAACCTTAAGTGCTGCTGCTACCGTAGCTAATAACACAGATATATTGTTTACTAAAAACAGTGTAAGTTTACTTCCTTTTAGTTTTACTATACCGCCAAATGGCAGTGGAGATGCCTTGAGTGTTAATGCTGCTGGGATAGCAAACCCAAACAGTGTTGGTGGGTTACGCGCAAGGAAACAAACTATAAACGGTACGGCGGCTAAAACAATAACCCACACATTGGACTCCACCAAAGGCGTGGTTCCAGGTATGGCAATCACCGGAGCGGAGGTTAAAGTAGCAAGCGGTACGAATTTAACTGTGGCTAGTGTAACTAACGGCACGGTTATCGTGTTAAGTGAACCTCAAAGCTTCCTTGATAACGCTGCTCTTAAATTTTCAGGAGGCAACAGCGATTCCTCGTTGGTAAATCTACATAGTATACAAGCTAATAAAATAGGTAGTAACATAGTCGTATCTGGATATATTAACGCGCTTAAGATAGCCTCCACAGCGCGCGTAGATATATACTTAGATGACATAATAGATACAGCATAATATGCCAAGCGTAACATTAACATTTTCAGCTCCGCTAAACACCTCTTGTCAAGTAGGTGATTTAGCATATTACGTAACCACTCAAGACTTAGGTGGTTTTAAAACAAATGATGGTGACGTTGCTTTAATTGGTGAGATCCGTCAGATTACTAACCCAGCCAGTAGCTCACCTACTATTATATGTGAAACAACAGTTGGTTATCTCACCCTTAACGGTAAAAACAAGTTTATATTGTTTAGTAAAGACAACAAGGCAAACCTAAGTTCTATACTAGGTTATCATGCTAGTGTCAAGCTAGTCAATGATTCTACTGTAGCTTCAGAGCTGTTTAGTGTAGGTATGGACATGTTTGAAAGTAGTAAATAAGGACTATAAAGTGTAACTATATTAGTACGCTTAGCAAATAAACTAAAATAAATTAATCATGGCAATACCTATAATGGCCATTACTGGAGCAATTAATGCCTTTTCAGGTATAGCTAAAGCAGCTGCCGGTAAAAGCGCAGCAGCAGCAGCAAAGATAGAGGCTGATAAGGCTCGAATAGAAATGGAGAAGCAGAAAGATGCTTTTGCAGCTTTAGACACTAGTAACCCATATGCTAATATGGAGAATACTATGGAGGATCTAACAGTCAACCAACAGCAGGCCGAGTTTGAAAAACAAAACAATATGCAGAACCAAGCGAATATCATGGGTCAAATGCGTGGCGCGGCTGGTTCGTCTGGTATAGCAGCTTTAGCACAGAGCTTATCTAACCAAGGTTCTTTAGACGCTCAAAGAGCTTCAGCTTCTATTGGAGCTCAAGAAGCTCAGAACCAAAAACTTTCAGCTGCAGAAGCTAGTAAGAATCAAGCGTTAGAAAGACAAGGCGAAATGCAAAGCCGTAACATGCAGTTCGGAAAAACAAAGTCTTTACTTAGTATGGCTGCTGGAGATGTCTCTAACGCTCAAGCTATGGAAGCTGCAGGCAATCAGCAGAGGATGGCTGGTATAGGTGATGCTCTTGGTGGTGTAACCGATATAGCAACATCAGGTTTATTCGGTGGTAATAAAACAACTGCGGCGACAGATACTACAACTGTCCCGGTTGTAGGCGGTACGGCTCAAGTAGGTGGCATATCAACGCCACAAAACGTAACGGGACAAAATGAAGTCACGGGTGCCACTGGCGGTGGTAACACTAGTTGGGACATGGGTAACAGTGCGCCACAGTTTGGATATGTAGATGGAGTTTGGCAGCAAATAAATTAGATTATGGCAGAATCAACGGGAGTAAATTATAATTTAGGTAGTGATACACTGCGAGCGGTTCGCGACGCTGGGCTAGGAGGAGAAGCTAGGGAGCAGTTGCAGAAATCCGTAACAGCGGATGCTATAGGTGGTATCGCGCAAGGCGTGGTTGATAAAATAGAGAAGAAGCAAGAGGACACAGCTACGCGATTAGAGAATTGGGATTCAGGTTTCGATGCTATGGGTGATAGAGGATCGTGGGCATCTGGCGAGTTGTTTGATCAGTTTCAAACTATGGAAGCTGGTTATAGAGATGAGTATGTAGAAGCGGTTAGAACTGGTGATAAGCAGGCTCAGCAGAGAATGTTAAAAGACCAAGCTGCTAGAGCTTCTGGATTAGATGGGTGGAAGGAGACTATGGAAACCGCTAAGCAAATAAATGACATGCCAGGCGGAGGATGGAGTAATACTTTTAAAGGTGACGAGGAATCACTGGAGATAATGAACGCTCTAACAACGTTGGATGGTAAGTCGGCTGTAACAAAGTTTGGAGAAAATGGCGAGATGGTATTTGAGATAAAGCTACCCGGCCCACCTGCAAAAACGGTTACAAAAACGCGACGTCAAATAGA
>TARA_R100000541_G_scaffold3138_5_pt1 | contig 13327 bp, 23 predicted proteins | sample TARA_R100000541 | Tara Oceans TARA_R100000541 (sample SAMEA2621416) | marine metagenome | biome: marine biome (ENVO:00000447); feature: surface water layer (ENVO:00002042); material: "saline water (ENVO:00002010), including plankton (ENVO:xxxxxxxx)" | depth 5 m | reverse complement strand
TATAATTTAAATCAAACAGATTATGTTTTATATGCAGCATATACCAATGGATCATATCTTTCTTTAGGAGGATATATACAAGATTTTAGAATTACAAAAGGTCTTGCAAGATATACCGCAACCTTTACCCCACCTACGGCAGAATTGCAAGGATAAATTATGGGTAAGTATTCTGAAAGCCGATATGCATATGCACTTCCAACATTTGACCCAGCACCTCTATCCGCTTCAGAGGCGGCTGGCCCACAAAAATCTAGCATGAAAGTTTACGCAACTCTTGCAGCTTTACCTGCGGATTCTACAGAAAAAGGAAATACTGCATTTGTTGTAGCGACAAACAATTTATACGTTTGGAACGGTGTTGGTTGGTATCTAGTCGCTGAAGTGACAAATGCTTCACCTTCTTCTATTACTGGTGTAAATTCAGCATATGCTTTAGCAACTGATGGTACTACAGCAACTACTATTACTGCCGTTGCTACAGACCCAGAAGGAATGGCTTTAACATGGTCATCAAGTGTAACTGCTGGATCATTAAACGGAACAACAGTTTCAAATGTTGATAATGTGTTTACTATTACTCCCCATGCAAGTAATTCTACGACATTTACTTTGACATTTAGTGTAACAGATGGTGTAAATTCAGCGGTTAGTTATCCATCTTCATTTGCGTTATCATTTGGTCCTGCTGCTTCTAGTTATTTATTTTCAACATCAGGAACACACTCTTGGACATGCCCATCTGGACTTACTAGCGTATCAGTAGTGGCTGTTGGTGCTGGCGCAGAAGCGGGGGCGCAAGCAGGTGGTGGTGGCGGTCTTGGTTGGAAAAATAATATATCAGTCACGCCCGGCCAATCTTATACTGTAGTTGTTGGTGCTGGTGGTCAAAATAAAGCAAATCAACATAGTTATTTTATAAACACATCAACCGTAATGGGTGAAGGTGGTAATGCCGCAACAGGTGGTGGTTATGTTGGAGATGGTGGTGGTAACGGCGGTGATGGTCAAGGTTCTGGAACGTATCAGTATTGCGGTGGCGGTGGGGCCGCTGGCTATTCTGGAGATGGCGGTGACGGAAAATCTGGTCAAACTGGACAGGCTGGAAATGGTCAAGGGGGTGGTGCTGGGGGATCAATGGCTAACTCAGGTGGATATACTTGTGGCGGTGGAGGCGTTGGTGTCTATGGTCAAGGATCAAATGGTGTCGGCGGTGTTGCTAACATACATCCAAATCAACATCCTACAACTACGGGTGCAGGTACAGGTGGTTCTGGTGGTGAAGATGCCACTAGTAGTTATGGTCATACAAATGCAGGAAATTACGGCGGCGGTGGCGGCGGCGGCGGGTCAGGCGCAGGTGGAGGTAACTCAGGTTCTGGCGCAGTAAGACTTCTTTGGGGTTCTGGTAGATCATTTCCTTCTACAAATGTTAGTAATGCTAGTAATGTTGCCACAGAAACAGTAGTATAATCTGTTAAAAAGGTCAATAAAAACTATTTCTCTATTGACAAGAATCAAAATTTATGATATAAATAAAAATGTAGTTGATGATATCAACTTGATGCATACTGGACCGTGGGGCAGTACCACGCATCTCCACCATAAGGATACTAAAGAATGGAAATTATTTGGCAAATACTACTCACAGTTTGTTCTGGATCAACTTGTTTAGAGCAAGATGTACAACAGTTTGAGACTAAATTGAAGTGTGAAACTATGCTCATAGAATATACAGAATTACCGAATGATGGTCATTGGGATACAGTTAAATATATCTGTAAACCTTTAGGTTCAGTTTCTTTATGATGGGGATGAAATAGGATAGACAGGTGTTGATAGGAAAATGGAGACTTCCCCGTACTTAGCTGGGTTAACGCGAAGAAAATACTAAATGCAAACGATAATTTTGCACCTTCTGGTTACGCACTCGCTGCATAATTAAGGGGGTTGGTCACTTACCTAGCAACAGAAAAGTGACACTATATCACATTTTATTAAGAGGAAGAGTTAATCACTCTTCCTTTTTTGTATATAAATAGTAGGTAATATTTTGGAGATTTTTTCATGTTTAGAAAATTATTGAGTATTTTATGTATTGTTATGGTATTTGGATTTACACAAATGCTTTTTGCTCAGACCGTAGTAGAAACTACAACTGATAGCAATAGTAGAGTTAATTCTGAAGGAAGAACAATTGTAATATCGCCACCACCTTCTGCAATTTCTCCTAGTGCGGGAGGAAGTTCTCAAGACCTTTGCACAGTTGGTATTTCTGGTGCTGTTCAGACTCAAATACTTGGCATTTCTACTGGCGAAACTGTAACAGATCAAAACTGTGAAAGACTTAAAATTTCAAAAACACTCTATGATATGGGTATGAAAGTTGCTGCTGTTTCTGTAATGTGTCAAGATAAAAGAGTATTTGATGCAATGGGTATGGCAGGAACACCTTGCCCATATGAAGGTAAAATTGGTGAAGAAGCAAAAGAAGCATGGAAAACTTGGAGTGGTAAGAAAAAAGTTCCTATAGAGTTTAACCCGGAGACAAAGGCAGATGTTCAAAAAAGGCAATGGGAAACTGGTAGATCAGTTATTAGTGGTGCTTTGTTGTTTGTACTTCTTTTGGTCGCTGCCAACTAACGCTACAACAGAAAGTATAACAGTTGATAGTGGAGTAACTACCACTATACCAGAAATCGTAGATTTAAGTGGTGGTACAATAACTAATGGTACTTGTGTAGGTGGTTCATCTCATTTGAATCTATTGTCTGGTAGTAGTGAAGCATGGAGTGGTTCACCAACTTTGCAATGGGGAGCATGTTCTGATACGTTTGCAATGACTATGGCAATAAATGAAGTATTATCAGATGCTGGTACAGGCATAAGTTTAGATAAAATTCATTATCGTTGGAAATGGATTAATGGTTGTTTCAATATAACAAAAGCAAATGGTGATAAAGTATGGTGTTCAACAGATATTGAGAACCGACTTGATGGAAATATGAAACCCACTGGAGAATATGCAGATCAGTTTGATGCTCTTAATATTGTGATAGAGATTACTGACAGTAATGGAACTATTATAGAAACAAAAACTTACGATTATGATACTTGGTATCATTGGAGTGAATCAAATTCTCATAGTACAAATGAAACCACAGATGGTGAAGGTGCTGTTTGGCAAATAACCGAAGATCATATAGAACTTTTTAATCATATCACTGGTACTGGAACAATATACACTCCAAATCAATTGGGAAATATTAGTTTTGTTGCCAATGCACAAGATAATGGACAGTGGGAAGGATACTATGGTCCTGTTGCAAGAGATGGTGAAATGTGGTTTACATATCGCAATAATCCATGTGATTTAGATACTCTATATAATCCATCGTGTATTGGTTACGCTGAAGCGTATGCGACACACCTTTATGATCAGTCATGTATTGCAGACTCTTTATATGATATTGGCTGTCCAAATTATGTGACCGCATATCAAGACCAACAATGTAAGATTAATCCATTGTATAGTGTTCAATGTCCTAATTATCAAACGGCATATTTCAATCAGCAATGTGATGTTGATCCGCAATATGATATTGGTTGTCCTAACTACTCTGTACCTACTGTCATGGAAGAAATTGTGGTAACTGATCCTGTTGCAGAAATTATTAATCCAAATATAACGATAACCGAAACTATACCAGAAATTGTTATGCCAGAAATCAATGTAACCGAAGAAATTGTTGTACCACAAATTGATATAGTTTCTCAAATAGCACCAGTAGAAGAAATTACCACTCAATCTATTGAAATAGAACTCGCAGCAATGGAGGCAGAATTAAATGAGCAAATCGTTGAAACAACAGTTGCTGAACCAGACTCAGGAGAAACCTCTGAAGAAAGAGGAAATACCACAGACCAAGAAACCGAGAAACCCAAGCCAGAGAAAAACAACAAATCTAAGTCCGACTCTGATGGAAAAGGTGAAGAATCATCCGATGATGAACCGAGCGAGTCCAAGGACGATGGTGGAAAAGAAAAAGACACTGGGGAAAATACTGGCTCTGAGGATGGTAATGGAAAGGATAAAGAGGTAGATGCTGACGAAGCCGTTGAATCTGAAAAAGATGTTGTTAGACCTAAGAAAAAAGAAGAAAACTCATCCCCCACAGAAGCAGAAAAAAAGAATTCTAGGAAAGAAAAGATAAGAAGATTGATTGCAGATAAAGTAAACAGTCTTACTAAGAAAGTTGAAGAGGCATCAACTTTAGAAGAACAAGTGGCAGTACAGTCACAATTAGCAGCACTAATTGCATTTGTACCAGATTTTGATTATGGAGATATGGAAGTACCAGATATTTATTTTTATCCACCAGTGCCGACAGTAGATCATGCATTTTCAAGATGGTTCGTGAATGACCCGACATTTGGGATAATGGAGGATTTACAATATCCAAGTTTAAGGCAGTAATTAAAGGAATTAAGATATGGCAGAGATAGAATATGGTGGAGTCAAGGCGAGTGGTTCAAAAATACTCCTAATTGTACCATTATTAGGTACAATATGTGGTGGTCTTTGGGGTGGATTTGAATTCTACAAAGATTACCAAGATATGAAAGAGCAAATACAAAGTTATGTTGCTCCAGATTTATCAGGATTTGATAAACAAATTGCAATACAGCAAGAGCATCAAGTGACTGTTGAGAGACATATGGATTTCGTATCAGAAGAATTAGAATTATTTAAAGGTGAATTTGCTGGGGTTCGTGATCGTATCACAGAAAATACTGATTATCTCAGAGATGCAAAGCATGATCTGAAAGATGAAATGGTTCGTATGGAAAAACATCTTGATCGTATTGAAATTGAGGTTACCAAAGCAGAAGATGAAATGAGGCTTATTTCAGATAAACTTAATGATGATGTGCGAGAATTAATGGACGAAGGTGAAACCGAGCAAGACAGACTCAAGACTGATGTTCGTGCAATGATTGACGATGCCAACAATCGTTTTAATGATAAAATATCTGGACTTGAAGGTTATGTTAAACGAGAATTAAGTTCTCTTGAGGAAAGACTCAACGCTAAACTAACAAAGGCACTTGATAACCCACTCGCTAATCGGTAGAGGCCAGCATACCATTAGGTGGTGCTGGTGGTTTAGGGTAGTATGAAGGTTCAACATGAGTTTTTATTACAGGTGTTCCTTCTGGAACACTTACAGGTATACAATATGCAGTCGCCTGATCTTTTGCTGACCAATGACCCCATCTTTTAGATAACGCTTCAGCGGTTGAGTTACAATATTCTACTGAATAGAAATATAGTTTTTCTTCAACTTCTATTCTACTTTCACCAATTCCTATGAAAAGCATGAGTGCAAAAACTTGTACCATATTACCACCAAGGCGGTTGTTGAACCGTACCAATTAACCATACACCACCAAAAATAGTGGTCAAAATACCAAGAGATAATGCTATCATTATTCCACCATTCAGTATGGCATGTTTAAATTCTTCAGCGGCGTAAACAGTATCCTCACGTTCTTTTTTTATAGCGCGTCTTAATTCCATCATTTCATCCCAGGTATTTGGCCCGAACCTCATATTCAACATGAACATGATTTCCTTCTGTTGCTCTGCCATTTTTTTCTTGTGAGTTAATATAGCAAATGCTTCTTCTTCTATGGAACCCGAACCCATAAGTTTTGCATGTAATGGTGGTCTTTTTCTTTGTTCTTCTGCTCTATTAATATCATTAAGCGCACCAAACCATTTCCCTAATTGGTCAGTACAGTTTTCCAATTCCTGCCCCGCTTGGACAATTTTGGTAAGCCCTTTATATGCAGCAGATGCAGCGGCTATAGCCGTAAGTGGATCAATCATAACTTTATCTTTCTTCTAATATACTTTTAATATAATATAAACCAATAAAAAATTATGTATCTCATAATACTATTTATAACTTTAAGGGTTGACATTTGTTATAGAGAAGGTTAGGTATATCATATAACGAATCTTAAAGGGGCGTGAAACATGAATGAAGTATTACAAGACATTGAGACACTTGAGAATGCAATCATTAACTTGACTGAAGGTGCGAGTGATGAAAAGCGCATGGCGATCAATAGCCTGTCTGCAATGATTGAACTCAAGCGTATGCAAGTAGAGCAACTTGAGCAAGAGGCTCATGATGAAAAGATTGATGATATACTTCTTCAATCCATCTGGGAAGAAGAAATTTGGATTGAAAGTAGGGGTTGGTAAGAATCATGTTGACAAATCTTTTGAGTAATGTAATAAACCTAATTGTTATAATAGCAATCATAGAAATATTAATGTAAAGGAAAAGAAAAATGAAAAGCGTAAATATCGGAAGTGTGGAAATGGAATGTATTGATATGAATGATTATCCAGATTTTTGTGATGCATACATTTCATTTGCAGAATATGAAGATGGTGAAATCCTATCAGATGCCGAATTGGAAGATTTGCAGTCTGATATAGAAAATAATGGTGACATTTGGGAAATTATAAACAATCAATTATGTAGGAATTTTTAATATGAATGATCTATCAACATATGTAATAGCACTCACTGGGCCAGTTATATCTAGTGGTGGTCCTATAAGTAGAAGGGTAACGGTGAAAGATCGTAAAGAGGCTATAAAACATGCGAAAATGTTTTATGGTAATAGAAAGGTGTCTATCATCAAAATCGGAAAAGGGATAGTATAATGCAAGTTGTAACAGTTAGATTTGTAGGATCAATGGTTCAACCTTCACACCATGATTGTCAAATTGTAGAGGGTTCTATGAGTATGAGGCATAATGAACGCTGCGATGATACTAATCCACCAGTATGTAAAATTATCTCACCATTTGGTAAAGATAATACATTAGAAGCATTTTATATGCATGAACAATGGAATTGCATTTTAGATTAGTGTTGACAAACCTCTACTTTTATATTAGTTTATAAGAGTAGAGAGAATCACTGAAAGGGTTCACAATGCTTCGTATTCAACAAATTTCTGATCTTTTGAATTGCTCCAAAGCTGTCGCAGAAGAAGTTTTGAGTAAGATTTCCCATATGGACCTGAGTGAGATGGGTCAAGAAGAATGGGAATTTTGGGTTAACTTTTACGGGAAGGTGTAATAGCATGGCATACGCTCCAGATTCAGTAGGTTTCACTTATGGTGATGGTTCAATCGCTGGTTCTTTTACTGAAAAGGATTGTGACAATCTTTTTGAGTTTTCCACCAATCATGAAGAAATGACAGATGAGTGGGATTTTCCTCATTTGATTTGGGTTTCTCATAATGCGGTAGGCCAATGGAATTATAGATATGGTAAAGTCTTAAAGACTGTCGCTTACATTGCCGTTGATGAGGATGAGTATGGCAATCCTGTTGTTGAAAAGTGGGATATTAAAAAGTATCGGAAATATTCTAAAATGGCTTGACAAACTCCTACTCTTATACTAGATTATAAGAGTAAAGAGAATCACTTAGTCTTGAAAGGACACAAAATGACTTCAGCAGTTTCAATCGTTTCAAACCTTCCCGGTTCTCTCGTAGTGAGCAATGCAGATGCTGTTTTGCCTTTGGACCGTGAAGGTGCTGGTGACTCGCTTATGTCATCCATCAACATTACCATTCGGGCATTCGCCAATGATAAATATGAGTGGGTGCGGAACTATACTGTTGGCTGGGACAGTGAAGATGGTCACTGGGCCTTTGGTAATGGTTCAATGGTAACATCCTCTAAGACTGAACAGAAAGTCTACCTTGGATATGAGATTGGTGATACGATCAATATCGCTGGTGAGGTTCTTACTATTTGTGCCGCAAGCAACCACAACATTAAATTTGTAGGAGCGTAAAAATGAGAGTGGAAGTCTATTACAATCTCCACAAACATATCTTTTCTGTCAGACATAAGGGGCGTGTCATCGCTCATATGTCTGATGTGACAATTATGAACCCAACTTATGTGGTTCGTCAGGCTGGACGTTTAAAGGTTCTAAAAGAGGGCCGCAAGAATGTTCACGCGATGGTTCGTGGAGAAATGTCTGAAGAAATTTTCGGTTTAAATAATGGTGTTGCAGTCACATATGACCCCTACAAATACAGTTCATTTGTAACAAAGGCAGATGAACAGCCCATCCTTGAAAGCAAAGTTGCTGTTCTCCATAAGCCAGAAGTTGGTGGTCCAAAGATTATGGCATATTAGGGTTGACAATCACCTCAACATATACTAGATTATAAGAGTAAAGAGAATCAGTCTTGAAAGGACATACCATGCAAGTTTATGTTTATCATGCAGAGCGCAATCGTGAAACTGGCGATGTTGAAGGTCAGAATTTAGTTGCAGAAGTAAATCTGCCAAGTTCTATCACTGATCAGAATGAGGCTCTTGAGTATGCCTATCGCTGGACACAAAATATCATGGGTTCTTGGAGCCGTGATGATATTGCTGATAATTCAGACTATAACCCTAACCATGTTAATCGCATTGCACCACTAAATGAAGGTGGTATGGGTTTGCGTAGTTCAATGATGGGTGATTTGTTTGAGATTGAAACCGCCTTTGGGCAGTCCTTGCATGAAGTTGGTATGATGGGCTTCACAGAGTGTGTAGGGTAATTTAAATGAAATGAAAACAAATGCTTGACAAGTGTTTGTTTTTATCGTATAATATACAAATGAAATGAAAACAACGAATCACTGAAAGGGTTCAAAATGGCACATGAAGTAGAATTTGTAGACGGTGTAGCGCAAATGGCTTATGCGGGAGATGTTCCTTGGCATGGGTTAGGCACACCAGTTAGTAATGATCTAACACCAGTTCAAATGATGCAAAAGGCTGGTCTTGATTGGGAAGTGCAAAAGGTTCCATCATTTATTGAAATCAATGGCGAAAAAATCAAAACTGGTCAAGAGTCTTTGGTTCGTCTGAGCGATAACAAGGTTCTGACAAATGTTGGCGAAGGATGGAATCCTTGTCAAAATTCAGATGCTTTTGATTTCTTTGCAGAGTATGTCGCCGCTGGTGACATGGAAATGCATACTGCTGGTTCGCTCAAAGGTGGACAGATCACTTGGGCATTGGCAAAAGTCAAAGAGTCATTTGATGTATTTGGTGAGGATACTGTTGAATCATTCTTACTTTTCAGTAATCCACACCAGTATGGGAAATCTATTGACGTTCGTTTCACTCCAGTTCGTGTTGTTTGTAATAACACTCTTACAATGTCACTTAGTCGTAACGCAACGAATGCAGCAAAAGTTGGTCATCGCGCAGTGTTCAATGCAGACAATGTGAAAACAACTCTTGGAATTGCATCTGAAAAGTTTGCAAAGTACAAAGACATGGCGCAATTCTTGGGTTCCAAGCGCGTTACTGCCGACTCCTTGATCCAGTTCTATAATGATGTATTTCCGAATACTTCACGCACCAAAGAACAAAATCAAGTTGATAAACTGGCAGACTTGTCACGCAATGCAAAACTTTGCTACGATGTTCTAGAGACACAACCTGGTGCAGAGTTTGCTCCTGGTACATGGTGGAGCGCATTGAATAGCGTCACGTATGTTACAGATCATATGCAAGGGCGCAATGCTGAAAATCGCTTGCACAGTCAGTGGTTTGGTGTTAATCAAACTCGCAAAGTAAAAGCGGCAGAAAAGGCAGTTGAACTCGCTAACGCTGCATAAAAGAATTTGGGAGAGATTAGTTTCTCTCCCATCATCAGACCTGCTAGGCTAGTTACCTAGATAGTCCTGGAGTTGTACTCTGACGAAGTGAACCGTCTAACTGAACGGAAACAAAGCACGATCACAAGTAGTGCGGCATTGAGATTGCCGATAGAAGATAAGCAGTGAGAGAGGTCTACTCCATTAGAACTAGACCTTCAAGGAGAGACACTTTCACAAGCTGAGTACTCGGCGGTAAAGTGTGATTTTTGTTTGCTCAATGATACTGTTTATCTTCTCTCACATTTCACAAAACTGTTACACGAATTTCAGTAATTTTCATATAAATTGCAATGTTAAATCAATACTTAAAACCTCAAAAAAGGAGAGTATAATGGAAGTTATGAGTATCTGGATGCTGATCGGATTTCTATTCGCGGCATATGCGGTTATCGCAAACGATTCAGTTCAAACATTGGGAACATGGATTGCATCAAATAATGAGAGATTTAGTTGGCAGACTATGTGGATTGCAGCATCGTCTGTTTTGTTGTGGGCATTATGGTATGGGTGGTATTATAATGGTGGTGATATTAGTTATGGGAGATTAAACAAAATACCATGGCAAGAGATACAGTGGTATCATGCTTGCGCTCCTGGCGTCTTATTGCTATTAACAAGGTTTGGTGTACCAGTAAGCACATCATTTCTTGTTCTTTCGGCATTCGCTTCATCGTTTGTATTAGAGAAAATGTTGATGAAATCCATGTTAGGTTATGCAGTTGCAGCGATTGCGGCATATGCTATATGGATGATAGTAAGCAGATTGCTTGATGAGGCAAAACCTGTAAAAGAAAATCATAAAAATTATTGGCGCATTGGTCAATGGGTAACAACTGGATTCCTATGGTGGACTTGGTTATCTCATGATATGGCAAACATTGCCGTTTTTCTTCCAAGGGAATTGTCGGTTGAATTGATGATTATGATATCTGTTGTGTTTGTTGCTGGTCTTGGCTTTATGCTAAGAGAGGGTGGTGGTAAAATTCAACAGATTGTTTTATCAAAGCATAACACTCGCTATGTCAGATCAGCAACAATTATTGATTTGGTTTACTTCTTAATTCTATATTTCTTTAAGGAATTGAATGATATTCCAATGTCAACCACATGGGTCTTTGTTGGACTGTTATGTGGGCGAGAACTTGCTATGGCGACAGTAACTGGTAAGGAGAAGTTTAAAGTAGTATTTCCATTGATTGGCAAAGACTTCCTTAAAATGATGGTTGGGCTTGCGGCATCACTCGCTATTGTTCTTTCAATTCATTATGTGATTGTACCTCTTGAAGATGCTCAGAAAGAGATTGGGGTTGAGAATATATCTCAATAGGCTATGATAGGGGGGATTTTCCCCCCTATTTTTTTATTTACGTGACCAGATTTCGTATAGAATCCAGACCGCGATAAGACCGATTACACCTTGTGCGCCCAATGCTGCCAGCATTGTTGCAACATTTGTTACAACGCTTGTTGCTGGAATGAATGGGATTGCACCAACACCCAGAACTTCAAGTACGATCATAAGGGCTGCAATACTTATGCCTACTTCAGCGAGTCCACCTGCCCATGCTTTAACTTTATTTAAAACTTCCATATTTATAACCTTTCATTTTGGTTTCAGATAATATTATTTATATAGGCAAGAAATTGCCTATTGCAATTCTATACTTAATATAGTGATATATATTACTATGTTAACATAAGGATTTTAACGATGGCATTTTGGAAATGGTGGACAAGCATTGTCTTGTTAGGTTTATTTGGTACATTTTTACAATATCAATATTTGGTATTTAATTTTGTATATGAGAAGGATGCTTCACGCATTACTTTTTTGATTGGATTTATTTTTATTATTACCACTTTAAAGATTGGTATTGAGAGTTGGCGTCAACAGTTTACATATGAAAACAATAGGAACACAGACTTTTTATGGTTTTCATCTGATGTTGTAATGTCTATAGGTATGGTTGGAACATTAATTGGATTCTTATTAGTTTTAACGACTACATTCACGAATGTTGACACTACGAGTGCATCTGCAATGAAGGCAGTGATAGGTACACTTGCGTCTGGTATGGGCATTGCATTGATGACAACCCTTGCTGGTTTAGTTTCATCTATTATAATTAAGTTTCAGTTAGTTATGTTGGAATCGTCAGATGAGAAAGTATAGTAATAATTTAGCGTTCACTGATCTTTTATTTAATTTATTGATTGGGTTTACGTCACTCTTATTGATTGCATTTTTGCTTATTAATCCGATTGCGGAAGAAGGTAAGATTGATCCTAGATCAGAGTTTATCATTACATCGTCGTGGGATGATGAGTCTGGTATTGACATTGATTTGTGGGTAAAGGGTCCAGACAAAACGATTGTTGGGTTCTCGGCAAAGGATGGCGGTTACATGGTGCTAGAGCGAGATGATCTTGGTGATGCAAATGATACGATTCAATTGAATGGTGAAACGATCACGATTGAGAGAAATCTTGAGACACTTTCAATCAACGCAATCATTCCTGGCGAGTATGTGGTGACAGTTCATAATTTCAGCACATCTCGCTCCACGGCTGAAGAAGAATATCCCACGCCAGTAACGATTGATATTATGGATATGCATCCATTTTCTCTTGATATGAGTCGTACTGTAAGGGCTAGGTTTAAGGAAGAAGTTTCGGTATTCTCTTTCATGGTGGATAATGATGGTAATATATATGATATGAACGATCAGATAGATACAAAGATTCGTCCGAATATAGGGATTGGTAGACCGCAAATTTCAAACGAATAGGAAACAAACATGATAACACTCTTTATAATTATAATCGCGATTACTTGTATATACACGGCAAGTCTTATATACTATTCAAATGCATCATTTGGCCTTAAACTTATCGCGCTTCCAACTCAACTTGCATTCTTTATCTTCATATCATATCAACTTATATTATTGGCTGGTGCGCCAATCAATCAAGAGCCAAATGGTAAATTCAATTACATTCATCACGAAATAACTGATCAAGGTAATACTATTCTACTATGGATATATCAGCAAGAACGAGGACACCGCCTGTATAAAATGCCATATGATAGAGAGAAAGCAAAGAAACTTCAACAAGCCAAAAACTCAGCACTTGCTGGTAATAGTATGGAAGGTAAGTTTCAACCAAATGGTAATGGATACTCATCACTCTTTATAAGCGAACAATCCCTCTTAAATCATCAGGATATACCCAAAGATTCTCCTTGACAGAATCACATTCGCATAGTATAATAAGGAAACTCTTTATGATGGGGGAGGAAGATAATGAAGTTTATTCAATACCAAGATAATGGAACAAAGATTAAAATGGAAATTGCGAGTCATGCATCGTTAGATGAATTGCTTGAAGAGTTTCAAAACTTTCTTCGTGCATGTGGATACACAATTGAATATAATAAAGTGTTAACAATAGAGGATATGGATGAATGACTCAAGACTATGTGGTAGTAACTACAGTATCATCTTTCCGTCATCGCTATGTGATGCACAAAGATGACCTTGCAAAACTAAATCCTGA
>TARA_R100000541_G_scaffold16305_2_pt1 | contig 13613 bp, 19 predicted proteins | sample TARA_R100000541 | Tara Oceans TARA_R100000541 (sample SAMEA2621416) | marine metagenome | biome: marine biome (ENVO:00000447); feature: surface water layer (ENVO:00002042); material: "saline water (ENVO:00002010), including plankton (ENVO:xxxxxxxx)" | depth 5 m | reverse complement strand
CGGTATTTAGAATCGTTCTATACAACCTATGGGCGATACAACCTAAAGCTGTATTAGAATCGTTCTAATCAACCTAGAGGAGATCACCTTAAAGGAGAGCGAGTAAACCAAAATACACTCAACCTAAAGGCGAGTCTCTGAGTCTGACTCATAGTATTACTAAGACCCCTACCATGGGAAATAGCCGGACCCCTACCATGGGAAATAGCCCCTCCCGTGGGAAATAGCCTGACCCCTACCATGGGAAATAGTCTGACCTCGCTTCGCTCATGGGGGCTGAGTCATAGTCATAGTAATACTATTACCCCCACCGTGGGAAATGATCTTAGTATTATTCTTGCTCCGCAAGCGGCTCAGACTCTTACTAATAGTAACACTATGACCCCTACCGTGGGAAATAGTCTTAGTAATCATATGTTTAATAGTCGTAGCTCATCCGTTTACTCAGGAAAATACTAAGACTCGGACTAAGAGTGCGCACCCTTTTAACCTAATACTTTTGTCGCCCCAGAGTACTCAGAATCGTTTCTCTGACAATAAATCTGACCTTAAACCCCTGACAACAAAAGATATTCCCCCAGAGCCTTTTCCCGCCGACCATTATGATGTTTACTCATAGAAAAACTATTGTGATCACAGGCTGGGAATTTTGTGATCACAGACTTTTGCATTTGTGATCACAATAGTTTAACTCTGAGAAAAACTATTAGAAACACTATCTTATTGACTTCTGGGGCCACTTCTGGTAGGTTGATCTTGGGTCAGAATGCCTTTGACCTGCTCACTCTGAGCTTTTACTAATAGTAGAACACACAGGAGAACTAATATGATCAGCTATGATTTAGCCGACCGTTACATCCCAGAAATGAAAGTCAGACCATGGGATAAGGCGCTCAAGCTCTTCCCTGACTATGACCTAAACTCTAGCCCAGACAGCTTAGGTTTAGCTCGTAGGGTCAAGACATGGTTAGAACCCAGAGTAAAGCGCATAGCACTTCAGGAACTAGATGAAATGTGCTACATTATGAGACGTGCCCGTCAGACAGTCTTTACTGCCTTAGAAGATGGGGAACTAAGAGAAGACCATGCCCAGATCCTAATAGCTATGATCAAAGAACTGACTGAGGAACGAAAGATCTACATGCTTCAGGCAATAGAAGTCATAGGAAACACTATGCTTCCTAATCTTGAGCCTAAGTCTTCCGGTTTCATGGTTCTCTGGCCAGATCAAAAGTGCAGAAACAAGGGCAGAGAAGGTCGCATAATGGTGCGGTCTGGCAAAGGTATTAGACGGATGTTCCCCTGCCTCTCTGATAAAGAGATAGAGATGCTTAATGACGCCTACCGTCACGAGTTCTCTGTCAAGGAACTGACTATTAAGTCTGGTAAGACCAGAGCTGATTTTGCTCATGCTAAGCATGGAACTATTGGTAAGGTCGAGAACCCTGATACCGGACATGCTCGGAAGAACCTTAATAATAGTTGCATGAGGTATGATTTCACTGAGCGTAATAGATTACCTCACCAGCCCACGGAAGCATATGCCTCTGGGGACTTTACTATCTATTGGTCAGAGGACGATAAGGGTCACATATGCAGTAACTGCATTGTCTATGACGGCTCAGAGAACGATCCTGTTGCCGCACCAATATACGGCGTCTGTGAGAAGTCTATGGACAAGCTGCAAGATCACCTGTCTGACTTAGGCATAGAGATGTACTCTTATCACAATAACAAAAACTGGCACGGTGCGCAGCTCTTACGCTTTGATCATGGTGAGGACCAATACATCGCCCCATATCTTGACGTTGCCCCACAGTCTCTGACTGCAAGCGGCTGCGGTGAATATCTGACTGTTGATAGGAACGGCGAGATTAGCGCCACCACTTACCAAGGTATACTCTATGGTAATAGTCAGAGGTGTGATATGTGCGATGATAGTATTCGCAGAGATCAACAGATGCACTTCAACGACAATGTGTACTGCCAAGACTGTTACTCTGACAATATCAGCAATTGTAGCTATTGCGGGGATGATGAGGCTAACGACGATATGACGACCGTCCAGACAGCTTCCTCTGACTATGAAGAGTACTGCCCTCATTGTGTTTCTGATCAGACCGTTACTACTATTAACGGCGAGACTTGGCTAGAAGAAGATACTCTGACAACTGCAGACGGTTTGACTATTAGTTGTGACGATTTCGATAACTACTACTTTACCTCTGACTGGGACGGCGAAATCTATCATACAGATCGTAGGGCAGAGCTAGAGAACGGCGATGAGGTCGCAGCCTCAGAGCTAGTCGACAACGGTAACTATTATTATTGTGACACCGATGGTGTCTGGAAAGAGAAGACAGATGACAACTCAGATGACCTCGACCCGTCAACCCCTAATACTGAAAGCTAGGTACAGAATGCACAAATTAGTAGAAATGCTGGCGTTCTGTCGCCCACAAGCGTCACTCACTCAGAATGATTTCTGTGACAAGTACCTCAGACCAGTGTTCGGTCAACCTGACCGTGAAGGCAACTATATCCTAGTCATAGGCAATGCCCCTAAGGTTTGCTTTGCCAGTCACCATGACACCGTCCACAAACATGACGGCATACAAGAGGTCTTAGTCAAAGGCGATACCATATCTCTGCCACCACTGTCCGACAGTTCCTGCTTAGGTGCTGACTGTACCACTGGCATATGGTTGCAGCTAGAGATGATCAGAGCAGGTGTCGAGGGTGTCTATGTTTGCCACGCCTCAGAAGAGATAGGTTGCATTGGCTCCAAGTATGTAGTCGATCGTTCACCCAGATGGATGCAAAGACTAGATGCCGTAATATCATTCGACCGCAAAGGTACGGAATCTATTATTACTCATCAGATGGGCCTGCGCACTGCCTCGGATGCCTTTGCTTTATCCCTAGCAACTGTCTTAGGTTTGCCTCTGCGTCCAGATGATACAGGCTCTTATACTGACAGTAACGAGTACGCCTCAGACGTATCAGAGTGCACCAACCTGTCTGTCGGTTACTATGCTCAACACACTAAGAACGAGCATCAGGACGTGTATTACTTGCAACAGCTCAGAGACGCACTCATCGCTGCTGACTGGTCCAAGCTAGTCATAGCCCGTGACCCTAGTATCTCAGAGTTCAAATATCAGGCAGGCGGCTATGCCAGTGACTGGGTTGCAGGTAATAGACGCATAGCCAGTAACGCTTACTTTGATGACCCATACCTATCCAATGTGTCTAACTCAGAACGTGACGAGCGTGACGATATCACAGACCTGCTCCGAGAATACCCTGCGCAGGTCGCAGACTGGCTAGACGCTAATAACATCACCTATGATGACCTCATCCAAGAGCTAGACATAGTAGATGTAAAAATGTCAGGCCGCACTTACTGGTAATACTGACCTATCATACCTGACCTAAGAGGTCCGCTCAGAGATAACAGTCTGGGCGGGCCTTTTTGGGTGAGACGGGCAGGCCGCTACACAGGCCGTGAGAGGCCCACTACAAGGCCACGTTGCCAATCGAGCGGTAACCATAGCCAAAACCACTGACGGGCCCACACGGGCCGCATATGCAGGCAAACGCCCAGATCGGGCTAACTATGAGGTATACTATGAGCAGAGAAGAGATAGACACAAGCTGGTTAGAACACTTAGATACAGTCATAGCTCAGAACCCGACAGAGAAGGCTTTTGACGAGGACGTTAACGAACTAATAACTGAAATTATTTGGTCGTGCCCTGTCCGAAACCTCGGGCATTCTACTATTACACAACTCGCTTATCATCACGATAACAAACCTCAGAGGAAAAGATAATGAAAATACGCATACACGTTAACCAACACATAATCAGAGCTAATGCCAAGACTGGCAGGAATGATCCGACTCTGACTGCTAAGACCTATAAGCATAATTACAAAGTGCATGAGGTAGACCTGCAGGTCAGCTCAGAGGTAAAGTATGAGCCAGACCACCCACTGCCATGCGGGGCAAAGGTCTGGATCGAGGCAGAGGCAAGCAAAGTATTACCTGCCACTATTAAGGGGAGGAAGATTCTTCATGTTGTATAAGACTCATATTATTATTCTGATTATTGTTCTGACTATTATTATGACTAAGGCTCTGAGTATTACTCAGGGTCTTTTTCTTTGTCTTGTTCATACTATCATTAAGACTATTACTCTGAGTCTTACTAATACTATCATTAATACTATTACTCTTAGTCATACTATTACTCTTAGTCATACTCTTTGTCTGACTCCCAGGAATATTAATACCCCTACAATGGAAAGCCCTCCGTGGGAATTTGGCCCCTCCGTGGGAATTTAGTGTGATATATTTGTCACCCCTCCGTGGGAATTTGTACCCTCCGTGGGAATTTGCTTGCACCCTCCGTGGGAATTTGATTTAGTGGCGGCAGAGGAGAAAATAATATGATAAGCAGAAATTTGTGGACCCAAACACTAGAGAAGTGTAAGGAAGATTACCGAATAGTAAGGAAGGAGGCAGACATGTGGGAGAGAGAAGCCAAGCGTTTGCTAGTAGAAAACCATAAACTAAAAGCACAAGTAAAACTGTGGAAAGGTACAGGACTATGATAGAAGTAACATACATAGACCACATGGGCAGTGACCTGTCTGTAGTCAACGCAGCTAGGGTAAGCTTTGGCAAGACACACAAAGCTATGACAGAGGGTGACACCAAGCTAATAAACTACCTAGCCAAGCATAAACATATGTCACCTTTCGGGCATGCTTTTGCTTCCTTTCATGTCAAGGCGCCAATCTTTGTAGCCCGACAACTGGTAAAGCATAAGTTCCTGCGTTGGAATGAGATTAGTCGTAGGTATGTAGACGACACACCTGAGTTCTATGAGCCCGATGCGTGGCGTGGGCGTAGTGATGATAAGAAACAGGGGTCATCTGACACAGAGGCAATGTTTATGGAAAATGGACAGGTTATAAGTTCTGTTGCCATTAGCCATAAACTTAGTAGTCTGAAACTGTATCAGAACATGATACATGCAGGGATATGCCCAGAGCAAGCACGTATGATACTACCACAAAACACCATGACAGAGTGGTACTGGTCAGGCTCACTAGATGCCTTCATAGACATGTGCAACCTTAGATGTAAACCCGACACACAATATGAAACAAGGTTAGTAGCAGACTACATAAGAAGTGAGATGATCAAATTGTTTCCAATATCAGTAGAGGCGTTAGTTAAATGAAGATTGAATGGATAGACCAATACACGTTGTACATCACACACAACAACTACATGTACTGTGTGTTTGAACAAGATGGTAAAATCATTATGGAAAGTAGAAAGCTACCCACTAGTGACTAACATAAGTTTAACATAAGTTATTACTATTATGTTTAATACTAATAGTTAAAAACTTATGTTTAACTAAAGGGTACTTAAGGTAGATGGAGTTTTATTTTTTGTTGTCAAGGGGCAGATAAATATTTATTTTCTACTTGTATCTTTGTTGCCATATGATATGTAGATCATACTAGAAGTTTATGACCTGAGCGTCATAGGAGAATAACATGACGGAAGTACCACACCAACCCTGCCCCTTCGTAGACTGTGGCTCATCTGACGCTTTTGCCTACAATACAGAAGGCTACGGCAAGTGTCACAGTTGCGGACAGGGTTACCCTGCTAATAAGTCGCACGAAATATTTGATTGGGCAGACGATAAGTACCCAAAGAAAGAAAGAGGAAACATGGGCGAACATATCCCGACCACCAAGACCATACTCACTACAGGTAAGGGTAAGTATGTAGACATGAGGGGCATCAAAGCCTCTGTCATGGAAGACTATGGTGTAATGACCTTTGATACCACACAAGAGTACAAGTACCCTAGTGGTGGCGTGAAGGTTCGTAACCTTACAGAGAAAGGCTTCTGGGCTAAAGACGGGTTCAAGGGTGACGAGTTGTTCGGCATGAACTTCTTTACCGCTGGATCATCTAAGATGTTGACCATCACTGAGGGAGAGCTGGACGCCCTGTCTGTGTCCCAGATGCTTAAGTCGGGTACCTACACTAACCCTGTGGTGTCGTTGCCCTCTGCTACCCCCTCTAAGAAACTGTGGGAGAACTGTAGTGAGTGGATCAACAGCTTTGAGAAGATCATTATCAGTGTTGACGGTGATGAGGCTGGCAATGCTATCGCCACTAAGATATCAAAACTGTTCCCTAACAAGACCTACCGAGTTTCGCATGACAAGTACAAAGACGCTAACGAGTTTCTACAGGCAGGGGCTGGACAAGAGTTTAAGTCTGCTTGGTGGAACGCTAAGAAGTATGTTCCTGACAATGTTCTTAACACTGCTGATCAGTTCCTTAAGCTGTTTAGAGAGACTCCCGACCATCAGTTTGTGCCTACAGGTATCCAATCCCTTGACGACAAAATCATGGGACTCATGCAAGGTCACTTTACCGTCATTAAGGCACCCACTGGTATCGGCAAGACAGAGGTAATGCGGTACTTAGAGTACAACCTGATCCAACGGGATGTACCCTTTGCCAGTTGGCACTTGGAAGAGACAAAGCTTAGGAGCCTCTTAGGGCTCGTTAGTTACAAGCTGGGCATGAACGTGACCCGAAGAGACCTGATCGACGCTGGTGGTGCTACTGAGCAAGTGGAAGATGCCATTCGACAGATAGCTGCCAACGAGTGTATCTATCAGTTCTTCTTGGGTGACGGTCAGGGTACTGAGGAGTTGTGTGATCAGATCAGATACTTCCGTGAAGCTTGTGGTGTTCGTTATGTATTCTTTGAACCTATCCAAGATGTAGTCTCAGGTCGAAACGAGAGTTCTAAAGAAGAGTTGTTGTCGGACTTGTCTGTGCGGTTGTCTAAGTTAGCAGCAGAGCTTAACGTAGGTATCATTACTATCGCACACACTAATGACGATGGTGATCCAAAGTATTGTAAAATGATTGGACAAAGGGCTTCAGTTATTATAGACTTGAGCAGAGACAAAGAAGCAGAGGACGATCAGGAAAGAAACACAACGACCTTGAAAGTGGAAAAGAACCGCCCATGTAGTGAAGAGGGTTACGCTGGTTCACTAAGGTTTAATATGGACACTTTTACTTTACAGGAACTAGACTATGGATAATACAATACCGATAGATGATGACATGGACGAGCAAGACTACTATAACTATAACGAAGTTTACACGGTGATCGTACCAGTGCTTGACGGGCCACAAGATATCATAGTAAGGTTAGGCATGGACGATAAGTACAACCCCGAAGCTTGGACACTACTGGGAGCCTTTGGTGACAGTGATGGTACCGAGTTTGATATTAACATAGAGCAATACTGCATGGCTATAGAGTTAGTGCAGACAATACACAGGAGATTGATATGACTGCTAGTAAGGTATGTAACACGTGTGGCGGAACTTTCCCCCTCACAGAGTTTCACAAAGCCCCCAGTATGAGAGACGGTAGACGTAGCGACTGCAAGAGTTGCTACCATTTAGAGTTAAGTGTTAAGTATGCTTTGCGTAAAGGCTTTGCAGCCTTGAAGCCTGCCGCTTGTGAGTGTTGTGGCAAGGTTTCAAAGAAACTTAACATTGATCACGACCACACCAGTAAGATGTTCCGAGGGTTTTTATGTCCCTCCTGTAATGTTACTATTGGTCGTATGGGTGATACCCTTCAAGGTGTCACAGACGCTGGTGCCCATAGGATGTTTGTTGACTACATGAGACTTGCTCAGTTGCGTATGGGGGTTACTTGGGCGGCACACGGTAAGCATCAAGGGAGATGACTATGACTGTATTCGATATTGAAACTGACGGGTTCTTGGACAAGCTAACCAAGATACACGTTGTAAGCTATAAGACCCCTGACATGAGAGACCCTGTGTCTATCTTTGACTATGATGAAATGCGTAAGTTCTTCTTGAGCCAAGAGACACTCATCGGACACTTCATTGTAGGCTTCGATGTTCCTGCTATCGAAAAGGTCTTGGGCATTAAGATCACTGCAAAACTTATCGACACACTGAGTGTCAGTTGGTACCTGTCACCAGAAAGGGGCAGTCATGGTCTTGCATCTTATGGTGAAGACTTCGGTGTGCCTAAGCCTATAGTAGATGACTGGGACAACTTGTCGCAGGACGAGTATGCTCACCGTTGTCAGGAAGACGTGAAGATCAACTCTCGTCTGTGGAGCATTCAAGAGAAGAAGCTTGACCGCTTGTACATGCAGGAGTCAGAGAAAGTTAGGTTCTTGTCTTACCTGACAACCAAGATGCAGACTGCTAGAGAGCAAGCTGACAATGGATGGCGGGTAGACTTACCTAAAGCTAACGCCCTGTTAGTTGACTGGGAAGCAGCCAAGGCAGTTAAGGTCGATCAGTTAGTGCAAGTCATGCCTGAGAAGCAACACTGGGTTATGAAACACAAGCCAGCACTTGAGCGTATGACCCTTAAGAACGGCCTACCCTCTGCTGCTGCAACTAAGTGGTTTGAGTTGTTGGCGATGGCTAAGTATCCTATGACTACAGAGAGCCTACGGGTGCTACACAAGACTGATCCAGCCAACCCTAACTCACCAGATCAGGTGAAGGACTGGCTGTTCTCTATGGGTTGGGAGCCCTGTACGTTTAACTTTATTAAGGAAAGTGACGGCGGAGCTGTACACGTAATTGAAAGGAAGGTACCACAAATTCGTAAGGACGGTGAGCTGTGTAACAGTGTTAAGCGTCTTATAAGTGTCAATGGTGATGTAGCATTACTGGACGGCCTTACTGTGTTGTCGCACCGTATTGGTATCATCAAGTCGTTTATCTCTTGTGAGAGAGGCGGGTTCCTTAAAGCTACCATCACTGGCTTAACTAATACGTTTAGGTTCAAGCACTCACGACCTTTGGTTAACCTACCCTCGGTGGACAAGCCTTACGGTCAAGACATTCGTGGCTGTTTGATAGCAAGGGACGGTATGACTTTGTGTGGTGCTGACATGGTTAGCTTAGAGGATACTACCAAGCGTCACTACATGCAGCCCCTTGACCCTGACTACGTTAACGACATGTCTAAGGAAGGGTTTGACCCTCACCTTGACCTTGCTAAGTTTGCTGGTGCTGTCACACAGGAAGACATTGACAAGCACAACTCTGGGGAAGTTAGCCTCAAAGCTTTACGGAAGAACTACAAGGTCGTTAACTATAGTGCCACGTATGGCGTAGGAGCCCCTAAGCTGGCACGTGAGACAGGTCTTACACAGACGGCAGCAGCTAACCTACTAGAAGCTTTCTGGGCTCGTAACTGGGCCGTACAGAGGGTAGCTAACAACGCTAAGGTTAGGGAGCTTATGGGTAAGTCGTGGATACAAAACCCTGTGTCAAAGTTCTGGCATGTGTTGCGTAGTGACAAGGACAGGTTCAGCACACTAAACCAAAGCACAGGTGTCTATTGCTTTGACACTTGGGTTAGCCACGTCAGAAAGGCTGGTGTTAAGATACTTGGACAGTTCCATGACGAGATCATTGCAGAAGTACCGAAAGGAGATGAGGCAAAACTAGCTAGTATGCTAAAAGATGCTATGAGCTATGCCAATGACAGTGTTAAGCTAAACCTTCCGTTAGGTATAGATCACTCTTTTGGTAAAAGTTATGCAGAAATACACTAAAGGGGGTTGAAAGACCCTTACTACCCACTATATAGTATATACACTCAACAAAGGAATGTAAAATGAGTAAAGCAAGAGTTATCGTAATGAACGGCTTCGTAGAGTATGCACGGGTCTTCAAAGAGAATATGGATAGCAACCCTGACTTCCACCCTACAGGGCAATTTAACATGAACTTCTATCCAGCCACCGAAGCAGACCTAGATATGTTCTGGGAAGCTGGCGTAGCAAAAGAGTTCCGAGGACACAAGCGTCTTAAAGACCCACGTAACGGTGATGGCTATGGTATCGGCCAGTACATTCGTCTCAAGCGTGACAACGTAAACCCTGTTGCAGAAGCACTGGGTGGCGCCCCACAGGTCGTTAACTGGTCAGGCGATGAGCTGACTAAGGGTGGTAACTGGGCGTTCACTGACGGCGAGCTGGGTAACGGTACTGAGGTTCGTGTCAAGGTCACTATCTATGGTGAGGGTGATCGTACAGGAAGCCGTGTAGATAAGATCGGTGTGGTCAAGTTGGTGCAGTACCAGTCAACTGTGTCAGAAGACGGTTTCTAGGTGAAGCTAATTACCCTTAGTCAAGAAGCATGGGGGCCTGACGATAATCGTGAGGCTTCCTATTCATCATCTAATGTAAACACAATTGAAGACTTCCTAGACCACTGTCAGAATGTGGCTAGGGTTGCTGGGTTCGGAGACTTAGCTATAGGCTCAAAGTATATGGGTGGAGAGGAAACATGGTCGCAGTTCTAAAGACTATCGTGGATGGCGACATAGTGGCATACCGTGCCGCCGCTCACAAAGTGGAAGACGAGAATGGTAAGCGTGAATGTACTGCGATAGAGGCCTTAGAGTATGCTAAGGCATTTATGAAAGAGATAATGGCAGAGTGTTCCTTCTACAATGAGGGGGGTGACTACTCTGTCTACCTAACTGGCAAGGGCAACTTCCGTTTCGATATTGCAAAGACTGCGGTCTACAAAGGAAACAGAAGTGATAAGCCTAAGCCTAGTATGTTACCAGTCGTTCGAAAGTACCTGACCGAAGAGTGGGGTGCTATTACCTCAGAGGGAGAAGAAGCAGACGATCTGATAGCTATAGATGCAGCTAACACTGGCTATCGTGCAGTTGTGGCTACCATTGACAAAGACATGCTGCAAATCAAAGGCCTTCACTACAACCTGACTAAGAAGACCTTTACCTATATGGACAGGTTTGACGGACTACACTGGTTCTACAAACAGATCCTGATGGGGGATGCTGCAGATAATATCAAGGGTCTATACAGAGTTGGCCCAGTTAAAGCGGAGGACATGCTAGTTCATTGCACTAATGAGAAGGAGTTGTATTACGCTGTAGTAGATCGGTATGACGGAGACGAAGAGAGGGTACTGGAAAATGCCCGACTACTGTGGTTAAGACGAACGGAGGGAGAGTTATGGGTTCCGCCGCAGCATCGAAAGCCAAAGGCCGCTTAGGTCAACAAGAGATAAGAGATAAGATACTGAAGACGTTCCCAACACTAGAACCTGACGATGTTAGGTCAACGGCTATGGGCCAACAGGGGGAAGACATTCAGTTAAGTCCAAGGGCAAGAAAGCTTATCCCTATCTCTGCTGAAGTAAAGCGCAGGAAGAACTTGAAGACTATCTATGACTTTGTTGACCAAGCCAAACAGGGTGGTGAGTATGAGCCAGTAGTTTTCTTTAGAGCAGACAGACAAGAGTGGCTAGTAATCACTAAACTAGATCACTATATGGAGTTAATACAAGGATGGAAAACATGAGTACACTACAAGAATTTACTAATATGTTAGCAGAAATGAAGAAGTCTAGTGTTGAACGAGCCTATCAACTCTACGTAATTGACCACTACATTAACCAGTCTGAGACCTAATGACCAACTACCATGATGACCACACGTTACGTGGTGTTGTGGAAGACTTTGGGCTACTTCAACTAATGTTAGACGCAGGTTTGACACATGATGAAGTAGCCCTTCACTTGCACCACACAGGCTTAATAGACTTAGACGAATACCTAGATGATAAGGAGTACTGAAATGATTACGCAAGATGATATAGACGCTTTCATGGAGGGTAACGATGATATCTCCATCGGCCAGTTTCCTATGTTTGCTGATGCTACGCCACAAGAGATGGTTACACAGTTCGTTGACCACATGGGTCAGCCTATGGACAAGGAGTATAAGCTGGGCTCAGACCTAGAAGACTTTAGGTTTACTCTGATACGTGAGGAGTTCTACGAGGTCGTAGATGAGACACAACCACACGCCAGACTGAAAGAGTTAGCTGATCTGTTGTATGTAGTATACGGCTATGCTGTTACCTTTGGCTGGGACTTAGACGAAGCCTTTAAGAGAGTTCATGAGTCCAACATGTCAAAGCTGGGTGAAGATGGTAAACCTACTAAAGACCAACACGGTAAGGTTATGAAGGGTCCAAACTATCAACCCCCTAACCTGAAAGACTTAGTATGAACTGGGTCACTAGGTACTGGAAATACTTACAGACTTGGCGGCTACACAGAGAGACCATCAAGCAACTAAACACTTTGCCTAACTCTATCCTAAAAGACATAGGCATTAACCGTGGTGACATTAATCGTATGATCTGGTTAGACGAAGACGTTATTCAACGAGGGAAGAACACAGATGAAAAGTAACTATCTACCAACAGACTATCAAACCTTTATTGCGACCAGTCGTTATGCTCGGTGGCTTGAGGGTCTGGGACGTCGAGAGACTTGGGGCGAGACAGTAAGTCGGTACATGACTAATATTGCTGGCAAGCACTTAAGCAATGACCCCGATACCATGCGTGATATCGAGGCCGCTATTCTTACGTTATCTGTTATGCCTAGTATGAGGTCACTTATGACTGCGGGTATTGCTGCTGAACGTGACAACACTTGCATGTACAATTGCAGTTACCTACCCGTAGATGACCCTAAGTCTTTCGATGAGGCTATGTTCATCTTGCTTTGCGGTACGGGGGTTGGTTTCAGTGTTGAGCGTCAGTTCATCAGTAAACTCCCTGAGGTTCCTACGCTTTTCGAAAGCGAAACGACTGTCGTCATCAAGGATAGCAAGGAAGGCTGGGCTAAGGGTCTCAGGCAAGTGTTGGCACTCCTGTGGGCTGGTGAAATTCCTAAGTGGGATGTGTCAAAAGTTCGACCTGCTGGTGCTAAACTTAAGACGTTTGGTGGTCGTGCTAGTGGTCCTGCTCCTTTGGTTGACTTGTTTAACTTTGCAGTAACTACATTCAAAGCCTCACAGGGCCGTAGCCTGTCAAGTCTTGAGTGTCATGACCTCATGTGTAAGATCGGTGAAGTTGTCGTTGTAGGGGGCGTTAGACGGTCTGCTATGATATCTCTAAGCAACCTGTCGGATGACCGTATGCGTCATGCTAAGTCAGGGGCTTGGTGGGAAAATGCAACTCACCGTGCCTTGGCTAATAACTCTGTAGCCTATACAGAGAAACCTGATAGTATGTCCTTCATGCGTGAGTGGACTGCACTTATGGAAAGTGGGAGTGGTGAACGTGGTATCTTCAACAGACAAGCCTCAGTTAAACAAGCTGCAAAAAATGGCCGTAGAGAGTCTTGCTACGACTTCGGAACAAACCCCTGTTCGGAAATCATTTTACGACCAAATCAGTTCTGTAATCTCACAGAAGTGGTCATCCGTGCAAACGACACTGTGGAAGACCTTGGAAACAAAGTCCGCCTTGCGACTATACTTGGAACCATACAGTCAACCTACACACACTTCCCTTATCTGCGAAAAATGTGGAACACGAATACCGCAGCAGAACGACTGCTCGGTGTGTCACTCACAGGGATAATGGACAACAAACTAATGACATTGGCTAATGATGGCTTGTCAGAAACTTTGGAGCATTTAAGGG
>TARA_R100000541_G_scaffold16235_1_pt1 | contig 13639 bp, 17 predicted proteins | sample TARA_R100000541 | Tara Oceans TARA_R100000541 (sample SAMEA2621416) | marine metagenome | biome: marine biome (ENVO:00000447); feature: surface water layer (ENVO:00002042); material: "saline water (ENVO:00002010), including plankton (ENVO:xxxxxxxx)" | depth 5 m | reverse complement strand
AAGCTGAAAACTGTAGTTTTGTCTGGCTTCTGCATCTCTGGCTCTGACGGTATGCCTTGGTCTATCATAAACTGAGTCATAGGGTCTTTATTATCCCCACGAACAGTGCGGATATAATAGGGAGAATGCCGCGCATGAATCCCGCTGGCGCATGATACCAATTGTGAAACGCTTCCACTTGGCTTGACACAAGAAATAGCAGCCGACTGCGGTATACCTAGCCGTTCAGCCCATAACTTATTTGTATCCACCGCGACCTGTTTTAGATGCTCAAGGGTTTGTGCTAGTCCATCATTTGCTAAGGTCATTAAGGGGTTGTCCATGATACCTGTGAGAGAGACTCCAAGAAGCCTTTCTTCAGCCGTGTTATTCTCCCATACCTTTCGCAAGTACGGGAATTTAACAAACGTAGACTGAATAGTACCCAATATTGTAGCTAGGCGTACTTTATTACTTAAAGTTTCAATCGTGTCGGTAGCCCTGACTACGCACTCTGTTAAATTACAAAACTGTCCCCCAGTACCTGGGATGGGGTTTCCAGTTTTTTCATCTATTCTTGGACCGCGTAAAATGATCTCGCTGCAAGGATTTGTTCCAAAGTCATAGTTAGCGTTACGCCTTCCATTCTTAGCCGCTTGGGTTTTAGCCGCCTGTCGATTGAATATACCTCGCTCACCGGAATTGCTTGCAATTAATGAGGTCCATTCCCGTATGAACGACAGAGCATCTGGCTTTTTAGTATAAGCAGTAGAGTTGTTGGCTAAGGCGCGGTAACCGTGTCGTTTGATGCCCTTTGCCTCATCATCCCACCACTCACCAGATTTGGCATGGCGCATCTGATCATCTGATAGATTAGACAGAGAGATCATTGCTGATCTACGGACACCTCCAACCACTACTACTTCCCCGACCTTGCACATTATATCATGGCATTCGAGGCTTGATAGCTGACGCTCTTGAGCGCCTTTGAATGTAGTGACTGCGAAATTAAACAGATCAATCAAAGGCGCTGGGCCTGATGCCCTGCCTCCAAAGGTCTTCAACTTAGCACCCGCTGGGCGAACTTTACTCACATCCCACTTTGGTATTTCACCAGCCCAGAGTAACGCTAACAAAGTCCTGAATGCTTTGGCCCAACCCTCTTTGCTGTCCTGAACAACAACAACCGTATCAGTCCACATGAGTTTAGGTACTTCAGGCAAGTTGTTAATGAATTGACGCTCTACACTAAAACCAACCCCCGTGCCACACAGCAGAATAAACATGGCCTCATCAAATGCTCTTGGGCTATCCACAGGCAAGTAGCTACAGTTGTACATGCATGTATTGTCACGGTCAGCCGCTGGGCCAGCCGTCATGAGTGACCTCATAGAAGGCATAACTTCTAAACCTAGAATTGCATCTCGAATTTCTATTTCCAAGTCACCTAGTGTATCGTGCCAATCTTTGGAATCCTTAGACCACATCCAATTAGGCAGAGCTTGATGTACGATGTTAAGCATATACCGCTCAACAGTTTCACCCCAGTTTTCACGGCGATTTTCATTATCTAACCAACGGGCATAACGGCTTGTGGCGATAAAAGTTTGGTAGTCAGTTGGTAGATAGTTGCTCATGTATAAGGCTTTCTATTAATTTATTGGTTATCTTGTTTTTGTATTCGTTCACCTATCCAGCGCATAACTGGAACTGCCATGCTGTTCCCCAGAGCCTTGTAGCGTGGGCCAGCAGGGCAATCGGGAGGGTCTTTGTTACGCCAAGAAATTTGGGTGTAATTATCAGGGAAGCCTTGCAGACGTTCACACTCTATGGGGGTAAGGCGGCGTACAGAGTTTTTACCCTTAACAACGAGATCAGTAGCGTCCTTGTAGTCTCTAGCCTTCAGTGCGCTTGCGGAGCCGTCACAGGAGTAGTCTCCAAAGCCGCGCATTCTCGCAGTGCAGACTCCAGTATCATCGGCAGCACTTTTAACCTTCTTTCGGCACGGCGCAGAATCCCCAGACACGCTTTCGAACTCAAAAAGAACTTCTGCTGCACTTCTCCACTCTCCAAGACATCCGATAACGAACAAACGGCGGCGTCTTTGTGGTATTCCGAAGTATTGAGCGTCCAGCACTCTCCATGAAAACCCATACCCGATTTGCCCCAACGCTGAGAGGAAGGTTCCAAAATCTTTTCCTCCGTTAGATGACAAGACGCCAGGGACGTTTTCCCAGACAAGCCACTTGGGTTTAAGTTGTTCAGCCATTGCAAGATAGGTGAGCATGAGATTGCCTCTGGGGTCTGCAAGCCCTTTGCGAAGCCCTGCGATTGAGAAGCTTTGGCAGGGGGTTCCCCCAACGAGAAGGTCAATTGTGTGGGCATTCCATTCCTTAAAGTTATTCATGTCACCATAGTTTGGGACGTCTGGATAATGATGTGCTAAGACCTCACTAGGGAATTTATCAATTTCACTGACAAACTGAGCTTCCCAATCCAAAGGTTTCCAAGCAACAGATGCAGCTTCCACTCCACTGCAAACGCTTCCAAATCTCATTTATCTATTATCGCCAGAACCGCCGAGAACCCCACGGGCCATCCGACTGTTTACTTTATCCAAGTTGCGCTGGGCCACCACTTCAAGGCCAAAGCCGATATCAGTACATAGAGCCGCAAGGTCCCAAAGTAAGTCACCTGCTTCGTCAGCAATAGCTTCAAGATGTTCAGGCAAAAAGATGCCATTGTTGTCCCGCATAATCTTATGAATCTTACCTGCGATCTCTCCTGCCTCTGAGAAGAGGCCTATTGCGGGGTAGATAATCGCATCAGACCTGAGATAGATGGCAGTTTTACCTGCTTGGGTCTGGTAGTCTTGCATATTCATAGGTCAACCTCGATTTGTTTAATTAAGCGATCTAGGTAATAGCGGCACTTTCTCAGGTCAGTCAGGCTACCCTCAACGGATGTGTGCTTGTATGGAAAACGCCACAAATACTTGAACGAGTTTTGCCAACAGTAGGCCGCGTGGGGGAGCATCTGAGTACCCTCGGCCATTGCTGCCATCGCATCGATACACTCAATAGAACTGCTATTATAATGAGGCGGCTGATTTACCTGGTCAGGAGCCGATTGCGCTTTTTCCAGCGGCGGAATTTCACCCCACTTAGCCATCAGTGCAACTTCTTTCCGTTAAAGAGAACTACTTTGCTGCCGTTCTTCTTTTCAGTAATTTTATCAACAAGATCATCATCTGGTTCAAATTCTATTGAAAACCCACTATCATCGTCTTCCCAATCGCCATCATCTATAACGCTGCGAAGAGCATGTATCTCACTTAGAAAATAACCCTCTTTAGCAAACGAGTCTGGCTCAGTCTTGAGTTTGGATATGAGACCTTCTAAAACATTTTCGAAGTATTCCCGTTGATCTTCGGCCATTGTGCTAGAGAGATTACATTCTGCTTCTATGTCTATTCCACCAGTATCTTGATCAATGGTCAGTACGAACTTCACCGTATTGGTTGCAATCTTAGTCATGTGTCACCTCTAGTTGTCAGTTTAAAAAAATGTTCTGCGTCCACCACGGCAAGAGGCTTCTTGCGGTCACCTTTAATGATGACCAAAGGCTCTGATCCCTTGGGAGAATTAGCTGCGGCCTGTTCCATGATCTTGTAAAAGGCGAAGGATTTGTGGGCCTTACATTCTACGGAGTATGGAAAGAGGCGTCTGGCGGCAGGGGACAATTGAACGTCCTCACCGCCAGCGCCCATAGAGGTGCTTTTGACATCATCGGGGAGAAGTGCAGTGGGATGGAGAGCTAGTATTTGATCCCTAGTCCACTGCTGATGTTTGCGCCCCTTAGCCTTACCGCTGGCTGTAGTTATCCCCACTTCGGCTTCTCAAGAATTGTATAATCGCCCCAGCCTGTGCCAAAATCTTCTTTGGAATTTGCTTCAGCCATTACAGCCAGGGTGCGGTGCATATGTTCAGTAGCCCACTCCATAGCTTCTGGTCCTAAGACATGCAGATGAGAGACATACGGAGCGGATTTCTCACAGGCAATGAAGTTAAATTCTTCAATGTCTAAGCCAGCCAACTTACAGACGTAAACGTAGAAGGCACCTTGGATGAAGTACGCATATTTTGAGCATTCTGAGGCAAAGCCTTTCGGGCTGGCGTCTTGAGTACTCTTAACATCATAGACCGTCTGTTGAGACTCAATCATCAAATCTGGGCGGCATTTTAACAGGAGTCCTGAGATAGGGTCTTCAGCAAAGATACTAACTTCGTTTCTACGGTCCTTATGCCTCAGTGCGTCCTTACACGTAGGGTTGTCTAAGGCTCCCTTAGCAATGCGATTAGCTACATTATACTCGACCTCTGTGAGGAGTACCTGATCCGCTGTAAGCTCTTCTTTCATGGACTTGAAAGCTGCACTGGCCTTTGTCTTAGGGCCTTTTATAACAAGGTCTCTGTCTTCTTCGAGCAAGAGGCTGTGGATTGCAGTTCCCATTGTAAAAGCGGCTGTTTGAGACCTCTTCTCACCCTTCCAATGAGCCAGAGATTTCTTATAAACAGCTTTTACTGCGGAGGAAGATATACCATCCGTTGAATGGTACATCTCATTACTCATACCTTCCAGAATACGCATTAAACGAAATCCGAGTCGAAAACATCCACCGACTCTAAGGCAGCTACAGCGAGGTCTTCCGTAGCCTCATCAGACTTCCCGCGCATAGAACTTTTGTATAGCTCTTCAATCTTCTTATTTTCATCTAGGACCAAACCTAAAACGTGATTTATACTATCAACAATAACTTGGTCCACTTCCAATTTGTTACTGTATTGAGGAGCAAAACGCATAATATAGTACTTTTTCTGATACGAATTTGTTACAGTCTGTTTGGACAGTATGCTTTCGAAGTCCCAGATTTCCATCTTTTGAGGCATCTTACTAACTACATCGTCATAAAATTTTCCGTAGTTTTTACGCTTGCCGCTGAATATACAGGGATGATTTTCATAAGTTACTTCCCGACCATCAGGCGTCTTACCTGTGTAGGAAACTAGACCTCGAACAACGCGGTATTTTTCCTTACCCGAATGGGCTGCACGTTGATCGTCAGTCAAAGCCCATAAATCATCATAGTCAGGTAAACTACACCTGACCCCGCCTAATTGATCTCTAGCTTCTGAACGCATATTTTTTACCAGGAGTGACTTATTAGCTAATTCGTTATCTACCCAATGTTGCCATTGGACATGACTACTCAATGCTCTAAATCTCACATTTTCTGTGGCATAAGCATTGTCTTGGCAATTACCTGCCTTGCCCATTTTTAAATAGAATGCACCCATAGGACCATTCTCACCATCATAATTCATTTGTAGACTAGGGATGCTAGGCCCTGCGGAGGTTGAACCTGAACCCAACGCCTCTGCCATTTCAGCTAGAGTATATCCATTTTCTTGTAGCATTAGTTCCGTCATTAAGAAATATCCTTCTTGTGGACTTTCAGTATATCGTAGTTAAGTGGCGTAATCAAGCATATTCCTCTTGGTCTAGCCAGTTTATACCTCCTGAAATCTCAATGTCTAATGGAACTACTAGTTTGTAATTAAACAGCTTTTCAGATTCCTCACCTACCTTGGTCATAGCCTCTGTTAAAATACTTTTAACTTGCTCTATTTCATCAGGATGAGTGTCTACAACGATACTATCGTGGACAGTTAAGATAAGCTTGGAGCGTAGATTATGAGCCTTAAATAACCTAAATGCGCGGATACAAGCTAGCTGAACAAGGTCGGCACTGAAGCCCTGCACTGGGTAGTTAAGTATTTGAGTAGCATTCGTGACGCGCTGGTTGCGAGTGCGCTCTACGTTAGGCCAAAAGTACTGGCGTCCTGACGGGGTCTGCACAGTCCCATCCTTCAGAGTGCCGTCCATCAGAGATTTGTGCCAGCCATGAATACCCTCATAGATATCGTAGAAGCCATCAAGATACGCAGCGATGTGAGGTGGATGTCCAAAGGAAGTCCCGCCAAAAAGGGGGAGAAACGAAAATGCCTTCGCTCGTTGTCTCGCATCCTTTGATACTTCGGTAGTACTGCATTGATTTATTATTGAGGCAGTCTGCCTGTGAATATCTTTACCGTCTAAAATGTCAGATATGCCTTGGCTATCCCTAGACAGTTCGCAAGCCGTGCGAAATTCCAGCCCAGAATAATCACTCTCAATTATTTTCCCGTTTTCAAATCGGCTGACTATACAAGCCCTAACAGGAAAACCTCTCTTAGGCATGTTCTGGAGGTTAAGTGTAATACCACCGCCTGAAGACAACCGACCTGTGGCTGCAACACACTGATTGAAGTTAGCGTGAAGAAAGCCAGTTGCTCTAGTACCTCTCTGAATGCCAGCGCAAAAGCTGTCCAGGTATACAGTTACGGCTTTGAGCCTCGACATCTTAGTCAGAAACTCAACAGCTTGCAGATTACCTTTGGCCTCTGCCCTTTTGATCAGTTCAAGAATTGTACCTTTATCGGTCTTAAATCCGTTAGCACTGGCATCATTTGGGCTTTTAGGTGACATCCTGAGTCCCGCTGATACTTCTGTACTGATATATAATGCACCAGCACCATCACAGACGGCACACTTTGTACGGTTTTTATAGGCTTCTCCGGTAGTGCGGTACTTCTTACCGAGCTTAGTTTTAGTAACCACTTTGTATTTCTGAATACTACCAGCGCCTCTACAGTCAGGGCATTGAGAGGCTTGTGTACGCATCACGATGCTTGTGGAAGCTCTAACGGCGTCTGCAAATTGAGCATTGGACATAAAGGGAGGTCTCAGAGACTTACCCGCTGCATTTGTACCAATGTTAAACGCCTGAATGTGAGCTTCTCGGTTAGTGACATCACGCGAGTATATAACCTTGGTCATATCTCTACCTGAGTTGATGTTTATAGGAGTGTCACCCATTACCAGTTCAATAATGCGAGATAGATCGTCCGTTAGTTGCTCCTTCTCAGCCCTAAATTTAAGCTCCACTAGGTTTAAGGCTTCAGTGTCTATCTTTACGCCATTCATTTCAATCTCACACAAGAACAGCATCATCTCCATCATGAAGGGGATAACTGTCTTTAGTGAGGTGTTGTGTTCACGATCTAAAGCTTTGCGCTGGGCTAAGAACAGTTCCCCAGTAGCTTTAACATCAGCTTCTGCGTACTCCAGAACCACATCCAAAGGCATTTTTTCGAACCCAATTCCACTATGGAAAAGCTCATCAACAAGGTCTGACTTCTTCAGGCTCTTAGTGGCATTACGAAGGCAACTCTCTTTCAGGCTTAACGGTCTGCGTTGGCCCTTAGATAATAGATATTCCACGATCATTGTGTCATAGATAAAGGGTGGTAACTTAAACCCCATCTCCATCAGCCACTCAGTGTCGAACTTAGCGTTGTGCATGATGCAGCCGTAAGCTTGAGCGAGATGATCCTCTAGCCTTTGTATCGGATCACAACCCTCATATTCAGTATGGTTCCACACATCTGCATGTACTAGATCAACCGTGTCCTTACCCAGCCAGCCATAGTGACCAGACACGCACTTGTTTAAGGGGTTCTTGGGGGAGTTATCGATACGGCCTTCGATATGATCAACAGTTGTCTCTAAATCTAAAACTAACCACTTCTTGCCAGCATCAAACTCCATAGCGGCTGGTGGCTCCGTTTAGATTACATATCACCGTACCGTGCCAGCCCGAAATCTTATTCTTCATGACGTTGATGTAGCGAGTAGGATCGTCAGGATTGTTTGGATCATCCGTTTTGCCTACGCCCAGCATGATGTCGCTCTCCGCAGCTTTTCCGAGCTTACTGCCTTCCATCATGGACATAGTAATGCGCGTCTTGCCTTCAGCCTCTGCACTAGCTTGCGATAGGGCCAACAGCGCACAATTATGAGTTTTTGCCAATTCTCTCAGCCGATAGTATAATTCTCGAAGACGAGCGTGACCGCTATCAAACTGTGTAGTCAGAGAAATTTTATCTCCCATGTCCACAATTACTACATCAAAAGCTTGCTCAGTTATAAAGCCATCTAATTCTTGAATGTCCCAGCCCTGGGCGTCAGCAAATATTAATCTGTCCTTAATACCTAAGTATCGTGCTGAAGCTGCACGGGGATCAAAGATAACCTCTTCTTTAGTTAGCCCACAAAAAGCTTGGATGGCTCTCAGCTTCGTCTTCTTACCGATTTCCTCATTAGCAATGTATCCAACCTTAGCTCCTTGCTCACAGAAACCTCCTGGTGATGCACACAAGCTAATCGCGAAAGCTGTTTTACCTACATTCGAGTATGCTGCGATAACACCAAAGTCACCGCGTCCAATGCCATAGACATGACGGCTTAATGTTTCGATGTTGAACTTAAACTTATTCTCATCTGACACCGCTGCCAGCATCTCGTAAATATCGTCTGTAACAATTGCATCTGCAAAGTTATTAGGAGCATATCCCCCTGATACTTTTTTAAGCAGAACATTCAATTGATCCATAGCCTGAACATCACCCTCACTCATTTTTATTCCGAGGTCAGCAATGTCTAAGCCTATTGATTGCCGCCAAAGGTTCTCAATAACTTCTGTAGCAATCACGGGGGTTAATATTTCAGCCTTGTCTATGGAGTGGACCAGCCCTTTTATTTCGTCATCCCAAGAGGCTGTTGAGGTAGGGTTTTTCGATTTCCAGAAGCTAAACATTTCCAGTGGGCTGATGTCTTGCTCAAACTTATCGTGCATAAAAGCTAATGTTTTATATATGTCTTTCAATGAGTCATCAAAAAGTGTGGGTCTTAATTTAGCCTTGTTACTGTTATAAAATTCGTAACTAAGGCAGCTTTTTAGTAAAGATTGGTCCATTTACTATTCCTTCAACTAAATGTCTGTCAGCGCCACCTTAGATTATTAAAATACAAAAAAAAAGCCCCTCATTTCTGAAAAGCCCTTTTTAGTCTTGAACGACTGTAGCTAGTTTAGTTAGCTCTAAATTTCATCGAACTGAGATTTGGTGGGTTGTCTCCTCGGCGATCCCGTATCTCAGCTTGCCATGATACTACACCTTTCTGCTGATCACAGAAGTTTTTGATTGTAGCCTTCAGTACATCTTCTATGTCTGCTGCGTCCCTAAAGCCGCCATCTATTTCTAAATCAATAATTGCTACCGCACGAATTTTCATTGGTCTCTCTTTTCATATCATATACATTTTGGATGTATGCAGGGATTTACTGCACTTACTTAGTTATTATGTTTAAGTAAATATGATATGTGGGCCTGACCTAGCCGGGTTGCACCAGGACGTAACTGAATTTCCATGAAGGCTAGCGCCACATACTCCAGAAGATTGGTACGCTCGGCTAGATTCTCTGTCCACCCAATACTTTTGGTACATAACTCGCACCGAGCTAGTCTTTTTAATACTTAAATTCCGTGTCGCTCTCTTGCACGAAAAATTTACATCAATGCTTCGGTCGTCATTTTTTATTTCAATATAAGAAATTATCATTTAATGATGTCCTTCTAAATTCGTCTTCAGCCAGTGTTGATCTCACTTTGATGATATCAAGTATGCCAATTGTAAGACTAAGACTGTGGCGGTTTTGATTTAAAACTGTCCACTTCAGCGTTGGGCCTCTAGACGGATTAGGCCACGGTTGCGCTTGCAAGAATGTTGTGTGTGGGGGGCCATTTTTATAGCAAATTCCTCTGTACACTTGTGCGGAGTTATTGATTGGATGGTCAACAACATCATTAAATACGTTTAACATTAAATATCCCCCTCATATGTTTACATCAAATTTTAAGGTTAAAGTCTAACAACTGACTTATTTGGCTTTTACTTAGTACTTTTAAATCCTGACTAAGTAGCCGCACCTTTAAACCCGCACCAAACTGGCGCTTTAAAACAATAGCCTTAGCAGAAGCATCTTTGTCAAGGCATAAATATTTATTAAGGTACTTTTCCGTGGCTTTATTAAGTGCTTTAGTAATATTAGTTCCCAACAAAGCAACCCCAACTAATCCTTTAACTCTGGAAACTGAACATGCTGATGGTACGTCCTCAACTAATACAGCAGTTGTGCCGAGACCTACATGCACTCCTTCGACCATAGTTCCTAAACTTATCCATTTAGGTCCGTAAGAACTTAGAGACCTAGCGACAGCCCCTTCACCACTATAAAACAGTACACGATCCTTAGAAGGGTCATATCTGATTTTTATGTATCCAGCTTCATAAGCTTCCAAACAGTTTACGCTAGCCAGGTAGTCGAGGGCTGGTTTGTGGTTCTCCACAGATGTTGTGATCGATGGTAGAGGTCTCACATACACCTCACGCTTCCGTACTTGGCCGCTAAGATAGCTCTTAGCTGATTGCAGGTCTCTCTTACCCGTATGGATGCCTTTGCCCTCACAGGACGCTCTGTAGCAGTTCCACATTAACTTACCGTCTATCTTAGAAAGAGCTAACTTCTTCTGACCTCCACAGAAGGGACAGGTTATAACTTTTCTATCTCCATCTTTCAAAGGTATATCTTTAATTATCTGGAGTTGTTCAGCGTAGGTCATTATAAGCCTTTGGCTATACTGCCCCTTCATAGGGACAGCGTCAGCTTATATGGCTAGCTCGATCTGTCAACAGTTAAGTGCGCCAATTAGTAAATGATTTACTACGCCACCTAAAGTTAACAGGTATTTTAGAGATGTCTGAATTTATCGTTTAAAAACAATGTCTCCTACCACTCAATTGGTCGTAGGTTCGATCCCTACCGCCGGAGCCATTGTATTGATTAATAACGATAATAGTGTGTTTATGATCACATAATGGCATGGCAGAACGTGCGGTGGCAGACTGCCATTTCTGCTATTTTTGTGTTGTAGGAGCCATACGATTTTGTAAAAGACACCGACTCACCCCCTAAACATAAAAAAGGCCAGCCCCAAATTAGCTGACCTCTTAGTTATATGTTACGGTAGCATCGTAAGGCGGTTTAATTTGCCTTTGCATATTCATATGGCATGGCTGGGTGATCGATTACTTCTTTAGTCCAGTATCTTGAATTGCATTTTAAACACTCACGTTTTCTGCGTGTAAAATGCGTATTGTTCTTAACCACTGGGCGAGAATCCGAAACAACCGTTTTCGCAGCCCCACAAATTATGCAGCCGATCAAGTCCATCGTTATGTGTTTTTTATGCATTTATTTTAAACCCCGATTGTGTCTCCCATTCCCCAGACAGGCCATCAACATTAGCGGTATGAGCCATCAACTTTTGTTGGGAAGCAAACAGTTCACCCTCCCTCAACAGGCCACTGTCATACTTACTACGTTTGGCTTGAGCATGAGTACTTTCGATCTCACCTTCAATGGCATACACAACCAACATTTGCGGGTCACGATGTCCGGTTAAACTCATTAACTCTCTATCGGTACACCCCGCTCTAGCTGCATGAGTAGCCCCAGTACGCCTAAGATCAGAAAGCCATGTGGTAGAGTACTTTTGAGTACCATCCTTGTTAAACTGACCTTTAATAAGCACTTCAGGAAGCCCATAACCTTTCGCCATCTTCCTAAATATCTTATTCGCACTGTCTTGCGTGTATGGACGGCCTGTATTCTCATACGCACATATAAAATCATCTGTATTGCGTTTTAAATGCAGATGTAGACGCTGCTGAACTGCATTAGACATTGCAATAGCCATATCTTTCTTAGTCTTTTGCTGAATGAAGTTACTCACGCCTGTCCGACCATTAATATGTGACCATTGGAACTTGCGTATATCGCCAGGGCGTTGGCAGAACTCAAAACACATCGTAATGATTGTACCCATGCTACTGTGTCCGTTTGCATCACAGTAATCTATCATTCCACGTATATCTTCGATCTCCCACATGACCTTACGATCAGGTAATTTAGGAACTTTGAGTTCCCGAAAAACATTAGACTTCACCCGTTTAGATATAAGGCACAGCGACCAAATAATCTTTAAAACTTTGATACAATGATTAGCCTTATGCTTACTGATGTCATCTCGAATGAACAGCCAAAGTTTTTGAGCATAATCATAGTCAACATCATCTACGTCCATAGCGCCAAACTCTTTGCGTCCAACATTTGCTTTCATCAGATAATCTAAATGATGTAGATACGATCTTCGACTGCTATCAGTGAGGTTCTCTTGAAAGGCCATAGAACCTTTATAGTAATCAATCATAGAATTTACTGTATTAGGGCCGTATTTATTGTCCGATGGACCCTTCTTCCACCACTCCTCTAACTTTCGCTTCCACTCATATCCAATAGAATTTGCATATTTCTTATCTGGGGTCGATTGGCGTTTTAATTCAGGGAACGCCTTCAGTAGTTCATCTGTAGGTCGCAGATCATAAACAATAGTGTCATTCGACTTAATTTTACGCGGTCTTACATATGGTGCTTTAATCATAACAATACTCCTAGTTAAGCGTCTAATCATTGGTTTAGTTAATAACTTAACCGTACAAAACACACTTAGTTAATACAAGCAAAAACTGTTAACTGTGTGTTGTAACGAAAAAAGGCCCCTGTTAAGGAGCCTTTTAATATGTGTTGTTTAAATTGTTGCGGGCTGTTTACGGTGTCACCGTTGCTATGTGGTCCCATCCAAACTCCTCCCCCGCGAAAACTGTTTGCACGACTAGCACTGTTTGCAAAGTATCTATGTAAACAACTGAATAACTGTTTTTTTCTTCAACTGCTCTTTTGTTAGCTTCGATCAGGGCATATTTTATTTCACTAACTACCTGGTCGGCCATATGTTCTCGACCTCCCGACAGGCGCGGAAATGAGCTACTGGTTAGTGGCGTCACCGTATTTATTGTGTTATCCATTTATCATTCCCGCTTTACTACTGATCATACCTTATCGTTTTACTTAGATATAATTATTATTAGCAGTGTTACCGCCAACATCAAGCACTTTGTTAGTGCTAAATTATTGAGAGACCTCCCACGTTAGTAAGCGCATTGATTTAACAATGTATTTAGCTGCTAATTAATTAATAGCTTGTAGGCGTAAAAAAACCCCACATTAAGCGGGGTTCTCTATAGTTTGTAGCCAGGTAGGCGGTAAAGTCTTCTAAGAGTACGAGTGTATATTGTCATTGGCCCGAAAGATCACAGACACTTCAAATTCAGTCAGCTTATGATGTGCAGCCCACGCATCAAGTGAGGCATTATCAGACATCAGCTTGCTCCATAAATTTACTGACAGATGTAATTATGTAGTCCATGTCACCTAGATACGCTTCTGCTTCTTCGTAACCACAAGCCCCGCAGATATCGCCAAATCTGAAAGCAAGACTTTCTAATTCCTTTGCTGCATCAATCCAGACATGATCATCCTTTAACCAATCTTCTGGGTAGCCCATTTCGCAATCACCAGTCTCATTTTGATTGGTGGCTTTGATAGCCCCTTGCTCATGCAACTCGTATTGGCTCAGTTTTTTCTGACTTAAAAAAAGCCTCAATGTACCTTTAAGATCAGTCATCAGCTTGCTCCTTTTTTGATGGCTCATTGAAAGGCATATATAAAACATTAGCTTCAATCGTACTATGAGCTACA